>OLRR01001854.1_pt1 | contig 12395 bp, 7 predicted proteins | sample 1671941 | NCBI WGS metagenome assembly OLRR01 (sample SAMEA3136628, study PRJEB25190) | human gut metagenome
ATCCTGCAGAATTACAGGGATAATCCACAGCTGGAAATTAGTTTTTCATTTAAGTAAAAGCAAAAATAGAGAAAACATTTTTGAAAGTGCATTGTCCCTGCTGTGGAAATGGAAGACTGTTTGATATTGGTCTTGAAGCAAAGGGAACAGTGAGGATTAAATGTCCGGTATGCAGAAATCCTGTTGAAATTCAATTGGAAAACTGTGATGAGAGTCGACAGAAACGTTTGACTGCTTATTACAGGAATATCTGACAAAATGAATTGTTGATGTATTTTCAACATTAAAGAATAAGGAGGCTAATAAGAAAAACAAATTATATATAGAACGAGTGAGCAGTCAAAAACAATAATATATTTTCTTGTTTTTAGATTCAAAGCCGTGAAAATATACTCTGAAAAGAGATTATATTTTTGCGGCTTTTTTGTATGGGCCCGGGAGGTGTTGTATCATGTATAAGAAAGTAGACTCCAAATTATTACAGATTGGAAATAATGTAAGAGAGTATAGAAAACAAAAACATTATAATCAGGAAAAACTGGCAGAATTATTAGATGTGTCTGTTGCTACGGTATCCAGGATCGAAAATGGCAGTTCTGCGATGGATATTTTGATTCTTATGAATATTTCAAAGATATTAGAACAGCCAATTGATAATATTATAAGTTTGGAAAAAGACTAAATGTCCGGAATTATTTCAAAGATTTATTATAATGTGGAAAATTTACATATTTGCTATGGAAAATAGAACAAATGTTCGATAAAATCATAACTGTAAACGAGCTCGAAATATTTCAGCACTGCAGGCTGGAAAAGAAAATGAAAGTGAGGACAGTAAATATGAATCGAAAAGAACTTATAGAGAAACGAAGTATCAATACAAAAGTATTTGAAAATCAGGACCATTCCTGTACAGCAGAGATTTATCTTGCTCCTGTACATTATAAGGATACAGATGGAACCTGGAAGGAAATGGATAATAAGCTGGAAGAGTCATATGAAACAAGTGTTTATGCACAAAAAACAAATCTTGTTTCAGAAGAAGGTTTCACAAACAGGAAGGGAACTTTTGGGGCATTTTTCGCCAAAAAAACATCAGAAGATAATATGATGAGGATTAAAGATCAGTATGGCAGTATTTCATGGGGCGTAGAAAACTGTAATACGGTAGAAGCTGTAAAACAGAAAGATAATACCGTTTGTTATCCTGAAATCCTGGAGGGAATGGAACTGCGCTGTCGTGTAAAGGGAATGCGTATGAAAGAAGATATGGTATTGCTTAGAAAGGAAGCTGCAAAATCATATACATATCTTTATCAGACAGAAGGACTTGTACCTGAGTTGAGGGAGAAAGAAGTACTCTTCTTTGATGAAGGTCAAAACGAAATTTTTAGGGTTCAGGCTCCATATATGAGAGATTTTTCAGGATCAAAATCAGAAAGTATTGAGGTGTCAGCTGAGATGACTGCTGATGGTAAGTGCAGAGTTACTTTTACTCCTGATAGAAACTGGTTAAATGAAGCGAGCAGGAAGTTTCCGGTAGTGATTGATCCTGTGACAACTACTTCCAAAGCAGCGACAGATATTGAAGATGCTTATATTTCATCTAAAAATAATACAGACAATTATTATAACAATGAAAATCTCTGGTTAAAAGGAGGAAACGAAATCAGAAGAAGTTTTCTGAAATTCCAGTTGCCTGAGATTAAGACAGGAGACATGATTGTAAATGCACGTCTTGTAATGGTATCGCTGGGAGAGAATGGTGCAGAGAAAACAATTGCTGTACATAAAGTGATTCAGAGCTGGGAATCAAAAACCATTAACTGGGATAATAAACCAATTTATGAAGAAACAGTTCAGGATTTATGCAAGTTTACTGCTGATAAAATCAAATATGTTGTGATGGATATTACCAGAATGGTAAAGGAGTGGTACAGAGATGGCAGTAATAATGGGCTGATGCTGAAAGAAATTGACGAATTATCAGGTTCCGTACAGCTGATGTCATCAGACTGGGATTCTTCACTCAGTGATTACAGACCCAAAATTGAAATTTCTTATGTAAACTATTCCGGACTTGAAGATTACTGGACGTATCATAGTCAGAATATCGGACGTGCAGGGACTGTCCATGTAAACGATTATAACGGAAATCTGATTCTGGAACATCGTGTCATGGAAACATCAGGAAGCAGAATGCCGGCAGAGGTATCGTTGGTTTATAACACAAATGATAAGGATACCAATATTGGATATGGAAAAGGATTTCGTTTAAATTTCCATCAGATTATCCATAAAAAATCAATAGCGGGGAATGTTTATTATGCTCATACAGATGCAGATGGTACAGTTCATTATTTTGTGGAAAAAGAAGTAGAAAAGGATGGCAATACGGTTAAAGAGTGGAAAGATGAAACAGGGCTGGATCTGACCCTGATCCGAAACTTAAAATCAGAAGAACCTTACACAATACAGAATAAAGACGGAAATAGTATGGTGTTTAATGAGTCTGGATATTTGATTGCGGTAAAAGATAAAAACGGAAATAAATTAACGGTTTCATATGTGAATAATCGTGTAAAAAATATTACAGATGGAGCCGGGCGAATTATTACACTAAATTATTCTCTGGGAAGCGATGGAGAAGAAGCAAACCTGATTCAGGCAGTATCACCATCGGGCAATAAGAAGACTTTTGCCTATACCGCAGGAAGGCTTACCACGGTAACAGATATAGATGGCAAAAAAGTATTTTACACATATGACAGTAATGGAATGCTTGCCAGTGCAGAGAATATTAATGGATATCAGGTAAAATACGGGTATTATACAGAGGAACCCCATCGTGTAAAATCTATCGCAGAGTATGGAGATGGAACAAAAGGTAAAAGCCTTGCTATGACGTATGGATATAACAGTACAAAATTTACAGATAACAAAGGGCGAAAAGAGATTTACCGATTTGATAATAATGGAAATCTGCTTCATGTACATGATGGTTTTGGGCATGCTGTAAGCTGTAAATATAATGTTGACGGAAATCATGTAAACCGTCTTGAGAATGCTACCAAGTTACAGGACAATGTAGTGCAGCTGCTGAAAGATCCAGTAGTGCAGGCTGAAAATACTCCTTGGACATCAAAGATTTCTCCGAAAGGTGCCGGAAATACAGAAATCAATACAATAGCAGCTGAATGCATGATGGGAAATCGTTCACTGAAGGCAGAATGCACTTCCGTGAGTGGATATGCATACTGGGCACAAAATGTTAAAGTGAAAAAGGGAATAACCTATACCGCATCCATGTATGTAAAAGCATCTGTCAGTGAGACTGCAGAAGATGGAGGTGCAATTCTGAGAGTCCGCTATATGGACAAAGATGGGGTACAGCAGCTGAAAGACAGTGAAATTATCAAAAAGACAACAGAAGGTTTTGTACGCCTGACTAATACATTTACTGTTCCGGAAGACAGCAGTGATACTGTTGTTAAGGTTTATATGGTTATGTGGCATGCCAAAGGTGTAATGTATGGTGATATGGCACAGCTTGAAACAGGAACGTCCGCTAACAGATGTAACCTGATTGATAATGGGGATTTCCACCTTGGAACTACAGAAGGATTTGAGAAAAATGAAAGCAACACGGATGGTCTTTCAGAAGTTGGAATCGAAGATAATATTCCGATTAAAAGTCAGCTTCTGGTAACTGCATCTTCGCAGGGAGTTTTAAGGAAAACCCCATCAGATACGGGAGAAGTTCTGTCCAGTCTGACGAAACATCAGTTACTTTCCGGATACATTACTGTCGAGAAGAATGGAAGAAACTGGTACTATGCAAAGACAGCAGATGGCAAAGAGGGATATGTCTCAACAGGTCAGGCGATTCCATATCTGGGAGGACATGAAGGAACAAATTCAGCATTCGTAGTAGTAGGAAACTCTATTTTATATAAAAGTGCAGATAAAACCAGTGCCAGAGTACAGGAAGGAATTGATGCAGGAGTTTGTGCTGCTCTTGTAAAAACTGTAGATGGAACGGATGGAAATAAATGGTATTATATGGGACTGCAGATTGATGGCAATCGCTTTTTCGGTTATATGCCGGTTTCTGCCATTGTACGTCTGTGCAGGAATATCGCGAAAGTAGAAGTAAAAAAGGACGGCAGCTATTATTCTTCCAGGAGTACATCAGGAGCAGCAGCGGGAAGCCTCACAGCCGGAACCCGTATGGCAATCAGAGGAACTTCAGTTGATTCTGATGGAAAAGAATGGGGAGTGATCAGAAGAGGCAGTAAATTTTATTATGTTCCAATGTCAAATCTGCAGATAAAAACAGCTCCGTTGTCTGTACGAAAGAGCCGTGACAAAATAGAAGAGTCGGTAGCAGGTCTGGATGAATCTGTTTATCATTTTGTCGGTGAGCCGGACAAAGATAAAAAACTGGTGAAGATTGTGGACATTACCGGAAAAAAAGGTGATATCTATATGGTGAATGCCTGGGGAATGGGAACATCTCTGCCTGAGACAGATAATGATAAAAAGAGGCGTTTTGGTACTGAGGTAAGATTTATCGGCACAGATGGGAAGGCAGATATACATTATACAAATTTTAGTCCGGACATCATGGACTGGCAGTTCCTCAGCGACGTCTATGTAGCAAAGAAAGATTATACCAGTATTGAGGTTGCCTACACATACTGTCATAATGCAAATATAGCATATTTCGATGGGCTGGCATTATATAAAGAAAATTTTGGATGCAGTTATACTTATGATGATGAAAATAACCTCATTTCAGTTAAAGATTTGCAGGAACAGGTAACGAAGTTTGAGTATAACAGTAAGTCTGATATGACAGGTATCACAGATGCGAAAGGTAATTCTTTCAAGTATGAGTATGACAATGAAGAAACAACACGTAATGTAGTTAAGGGGACATCTGCACAGAATGTGGTATATCGTTTTACCTATGATTCAGCGGGCAATGTCCTGAAAAGCGGATGTGTTGATCCGAAAGTTCCGGAGACGGGTACCTGGATTACCAGAGTTATGACATCAGATAAGAATCATGTGAAATCAGTGACAGATGCAGGAGAAAATACGGTTCATTATACATGGGATATGACCAGAGATCTGATGACGGCATTCCAGGATGCAAAGGGGAATAAGATCAGTTATACCTATGATGACATAGAACGTCTTCTTTCAGCTGCACAGACAGTAACTGTAAATGGAAATAGAGAAACAGTCAGAAATAATTATTCTTATACGGATGACAATCTGACAGGAATTGTTCATAATGGTTTTGCTTATGCTTTTAACTATGATGCTTTCGGAAATGTCAGTGATGTGTCTGTAGCCGGGAAACAGGCAGTAAGATATGAATATGAGGATGGAAATGGAAATCTGTTAAAAGTATGCTATGGAAATGGTGCATATATTCGCTATGAATATGATAAGCAGAATCGGATTCATATGGTTTATTTCAAAGATGCGGCAGACAGCAAAGAACAGAATCTTTACAGATATGCTTATGATAAGCAGGGAAATATTTATGCAGTAAAATCATATAAAGCAGGAAAGACATACTATCTGTTTTATGATTTCCTGGATCGTCTGGTGAGAGTAAGAGATGAGCTGGGGAGCACTTATGAATATGCCTATGATGCAAATAACTGTATGGAGTCAATGGTACATACCTGCGGAACACATACAATGAAAACAGTATATACCTATGACAAGGACAGCAGAGAAACAAAGACCAGATGTGCAAAGACCTTTGAAAGAACTACAGAGTATGACAAGTTCGGCAGAGTGTCCAGGCGTACCTGGAATACAGCATCTCCTTATATATCAGCATATACTTACATTGACAAGGGAGAGAATCGTTACAGTCTTCCTAAAACAGTTAAGAATGGTTCTGAAACCTTAAACTATACATATGACGCAAACGGAAATATCATAAGTATCAAAGATTCTGCAGGTGAGAGTACATTTCGATATGACGAATTAAATCAGCTGATCCGGGAAAATAATCATCAGTTAAACAAAACCATTACTTATGCCTATGATCTGGGTGGTAATCTTACAGTAGAAAAAGAGTACGCATTTACGACTACGGAAACTCTTCCTGATACACCTGTGAAGACAATGACAGGAACTTATGACAGTGCATGGAAGGATAAACTCCTGAGCTGGGATGGCACAGCAATGACTTATGATGCCATTGGAAACATGCTTACCAGAGGAGGAACAACTTATACCTGGACACAGGGACGCAGGCTTTCCGGTGTAGAAAATGGAAAGAGCATTAAATATCTTTACGACCACACAGGTGCCAGAGTGAAAAAAACAGTAGACAATACAGTGACTGAATATCAGTGGGCAGGAGATCTTCTCCTTTCTGAGAAAACTGACGGAAGAATCATCTGGTACTGTTATGACTCCCAGGCAAATCTGATTTCTGTTACCATCAGGGGAATCACCTATTTTTATGTACGAAATGTACAGGGTGACATCATTGCCCTTGTTGACGCAGATGGAAAAGTGGTAGTAAAATATACTTATGACAGCTGGGGAAAAGTGGTAGCTGTTACTGGTGAGCTGGCAGACACAGTAGGTGTTCAGAATCCATTCCGCTATAAGGGATATTATTATGATAATGAAACAGGTATGTATTATCTGAAAAGTAGATATTATGATGCGGAAATTAAAAGATTTATTTGTATGGATAAGTATTTTATGACAAATAGAGGTATGAATAAATCAAATATGCTGGTATATTGTGAGAATAATCCAATAAATCGTGTAGACATGTTTGGAACATGTTGGTATGATGCGAAAGGAAATTGGAGACATGATAACTGGGAATACAAAGGGAATTATAAACGACAGCCTAAACCTGCAGGAAAACCGAATATTAATATAACATATAAGTTAAATAAAACTATGAGAAATAATGCTGAAGAGTTACGTAATTATAGGAAAGAAAATGGGTATGCAAGTGCTGTAGGTTATTTTATTTCAAAAGTAAAGACTGGAGGTGACTGGGATTTTAAAAATCAAAAGAGTTGGAACTTAAATAGGGATTTTTCTTACACATATAAAAATGAAACATTAAGATTTGATGATATTGGAAATATCCATTATGGATATGTTGGACGTGAGCTGTTTGGAGTTGGAATGTTAGTTGCTGGTGGGGGAGCATATCAAATAAAGACAGACTATCCTAACATTCAATGGAATCATTTTTGGTCATTATTTGATGATCCTCAGGATCAATGGATGGTGATATTTGGATCTACATTATGGGATGCGGATATGGATAATTCTTACTATAAGTTTTAATATGTGTGAATGAAATTATAAAAATTTGAGTATCATTGCAAAAGTAGAATGATATATGTAAAGATGTAAAATAGGCTATATTAGAGCGGTTGGTATATTAATTCCATACCGATCGTTCTTTTTATAGCAGCTTTTAAGGGGAAATAAGAGTATGGTTACAATATAATAAAAAAGAGCGTGATTATGGTGAAGTATAAGAATTGGTATTTGGCTGGAGAACCGGGAATGAAGGATGAGAGAAAAAAATTAAAATTAATTATATTACAATGTATAGCTGTGATAACTGCAAATTTTATTACAATCTGGTATTTCGAAGAACTTTTTTTCAGGGGACTTTGGTATGTTATTTTTGCATCATTTATTTTAACCTTTATATATATCATACGGAGTTTTTGCTGTTTGAGAAAGATTCGTGTATTTTGGTTTGCGGCAATACCAGTTTTTCTATTTGGAATATATCTGGCATTTTTGTTTAATGATGGAATAAAAAAATTAAACTTTCAGGTATATAAGGAAAAAAGGACTGAAATTGTTCAGATGGTACAGAATAACCAGATAAAAATAAGGAAAGATATGGAATTAATCGAACTACCAGAAGATTATAAAAAATGTTCTTCAGGTGGAAAAGCTGTAGTCCGTCAAAATAATGGCAGTTATACAGTGGGATTCTGGTATACACAAGGCTTTTTGGACAGTGGATTTTCTTTATTTGCATATAGTAAGGATGAAAGCCGGACAGATGTGATTCAGATGGTAAAAGAATATGGTGGAATAGAATATGAAATTAATCTGTCAGAGAAAGAAAAAGGCTGGTATTATGTTACAGCAAAAGTCAGTGAGTAATTGAAAAAATGAAAGTGAAATATGTCTGGCGGTTCAAATTAGGAGTATAAGAAAATGAAAATCAGAATGAGAAATCCAGAATTTCCACTGTATTTTATTGGGGAATTAGGTTTTGGTATATTTTTATTTTTGGATAGTCCATATAAAGTAATTTCATTAAAAGAAAAATGTATTATGATTTTGATATGTGTGACCATTTGGAATATTGTATTTATGATTTCGCGAATGCGTATTATTATCATGGATAAAAATGGATGCACAGTAAAGTTGCTTTTGTGGAAAAAAACATATAAGTGGGAAGATTTAGAAATCATTCGTGAAGATTGCTGGAACAGTGGAAGACTGCATTTAAAAGGAATTGTTTTTTCAAGTAGGAGAATGGGAAAAAATGGAAAGGTTTATTCAACTAAGAAAATTTTTCAATCATTACAATTTCTGAATTGCTTTTTTATTATATTTGATGATGAAGATGTGGAAAGAATATATGCATTGAAGAAAAAGCTGGGAAAAGTTCCCGAATTTAAGAAGACTTCTGAAAATATACTTACCCAGTTGAAGGACTGGGGAGTAAAAGTTGAAAAAGGAGAAAATTTAAAAAAAGAAGAAAAACAAAAGTTTTATGATGAAATGGTTCGTATAAAAAAAGAACAAAAGAAGAATAAATGATGAATCAGAGAACGGTTGGCATTCCCCACCGACCGTTCTTTTTGTACCCATTTTTAAGAAAAAAGAGGTGAAAAACTATGAAATACAGAATAATTACATTAATTGGTCTTGTCGGAAGTACTCTGGCAGTGTGTTTTGGAGGCTGGGATAAATTCCTGCAGACATTGCTTTTGTTTATGGCAATCGACTGGTTTACAGGAGGAATCCTTCTTCCGGCAGTATTTGGAAAAAGTCCGAAATCTGAAAACGGTGCACTGGAAAGCAGAGCAGGCTGGAAAGGGTTGTGCAGAAAAGGCATGACATTGTTGTATGTTCTCATTGCTTCCCGTCTGGATGCATTGATGGGGACAGAATATCTGAGAGATGCGGTATGCATTGGATTTATTACAAATGAAGGTCTTTCTATCATAGAGAATGCGGGACTGATGGGTCTGCCTCTTCCGGAAAGCATTTGCCAGGCAATTGATGTACTGAAACGACATTCACAAAATACGATAGAGAAACAGACTTAGAAAAGATATATGATTTCAGCAGAAAGGAGCAGGTTATGAATATAAATCAGCAGTATATATCAGAAAGAAACAGTTATTCGGGACAAATACCAAGATATATTGTGATCCACAATACGGACAATTACAGCACAGACGCAGATGCCAGGGCTCATGCAATGGCACAGTATCACGGGAATTTTGATGGATATTCAGCTCATGTGTATGTGGATGATAAATCAGCATATCAGGCAATGCCATATAGCAGAGGCGCATGGCATGTAGGGGTGAATTATGGAGGAAGATTATTTGGAACAGTGAATAACCGTAATTCTGTAGGAATTGAAATGTGTGTGCAGGCCGGTTTTGATTATGATAAGGCATTTGCAAATACAGCAGAGGTATGCAGACGGCTTATGTCGGAATTGAATATTCCGGCAGACAGAGTAATACAGCACTATGATGTATGCGCCAAAAACTGTCCTTCCACTATCCGTGCAAAAAATGACTGGAACCGTTTTAAAAAGCTGATTCAGGAAAAGGAAGAAGAGAATTCGCCTTCAGGTGGGAAGAAAATAACACTGACAGAAGAACTGCGAGTCATCCTTCCTGAATTATCACGAGGATGTACGGGTACAGCTGTAAAGATGCTGCAGGTATTTTTACAGGTGCAGACAGATGGTATTTTCGGAACAGAAACAGAAAATGCGCTTCGTACATTTCAGAAAAATACGAATCAGTCGGCTGATGGAATTTGTGGCAAAAACAGCTGGACGGCAATTGCTGTACATATGAGAGAGAATACGTATGCAGGTTATTAATATCTGACAGAGTTTAATAACCTGCATTTTGTAAGGACAGTTGCTGTACAACTTAAATGTGACTTATCTGGTTGAAGGAACTGTAGTCTGGCAGAATAATGGCGGTTGTACAGTGGATTTTCTTTATTTGCTTATAGCAAGAATGATAACCGGACGGATGTGATTCAGATAGTGAAAGAATATGAAATTAATCTGTCAGAAAAAGGCTGGTATTATGTTGCGGCAAAAATAAGCGAGTAATTGAATGCTTACTTATTTCAGAAAAGTCTAACGGAGCAAATTGTTGATGCATTTCCGGTATTAAAGAGAATCTTTACAGTCTTCCTAAAGCAGTTAAAAATGGTTCTGAAACCTTAAACTATACGTATGACGCAAACGGAAATATCATAAGTATCAAAGATTCTGCAGGTGAGAGTACATTTCGATATGACGAATTAAATCAGCTGATCCGGGAAAATAATCATCAGTTAAACAAAACCATTACTTATGCCTATGATCTGGGTGGTAATCTTACAGTAGAAAAAGAGTACGCATTTACGACTACGGAAACTCTTCCTGATACACCTGTGAAGACAATGACAGGAACTTATGACAGTGCATGGAAGGATAAACTCCTGAGCTGGGATGGCACAGCAATGACTTATGATGCCATTGGAAACATGCTTACCAGAGGAGGAACAACTTATACCTGGACACAGGGACGCAGGCTTTCCGGTGTAGAAAATGGAAAGAGCATTAAATATCTTTACGACCACACAGGTGCCAGAGTGAAAAAAACAGTAGACAATACAGTGACTGAATATCAGTGGGCAGGAGATCTTCTCCTTTCTGAGAAAACTGACGGAAGAATCATCTGGTACTGTTATGACTCCCAGGCAAATCTGATTTCTGTTACCATCAGGGGAATCACCTATTTTTATGTACGAAATGTACAGGGTGACATCATTGCCCTTGTTGACGCAGATGGAAAAGTGGTAGTAAAATATACTTATGACAGCTGGGGAAAAGTGGTAGCTGTTACTGGTGAGCTGGCAGACACAGTAGGTGCTCAGAATCCATTCCGCTATAAGGGATATTATTATGATAATGAAACAGGCATGTATTATCTGAAAAGTAGATATTATGATGCGGAAATTAAACGATTCATATGTGCAGATGTTGGAATTACAAGTATTATTAAAGATACTAAAGGAAACAATCTGTTTTGCTATTGTTTTAATAATCCATTAAATATGAAAGATATGAGTGTGAATTGGCCAAAATGGATTAGAAATTTTGGAAAAACAGTAAAAAACACTATTAAATAAAAGCGCAGTAAAGCATATAGCATCAGTCAGTAAAACTGTTATTTTAAAGGGGAAAAAAGCATTTACCGCCTTCACCAGAATATGAATTTAGTCTTAGACCTGTAGCTGGAGTTGCTTTATTTGCAATAAGCTTAATTGGAATGGGAGTTTTATCAATGGATGATATTACGGGCATTGGCGTAGCAGATGATTTTCTTATTGGACCGGTTAGTGCAGGAATTAGTCAGGGAATACTGATGATATTTGGATAAGAGGACAAGATATGTGGAATGAAATCATAAATAATAAAACATTAAAAGAGTTTAATGAAAAATTATCATATTTTCACGATAGTTGTATAAAGGAGATTCATTATTTAAGTGGTGCATATGTTGATGAAAGGTTGGATATGTATCCGATAAACGATTGTAGAATTTTAAGAGTTATAATTCAATGTCAAAATGAAAAGGAATCTATGATTGAAATGGAATTTCAAGATTTAAAATATTTGAAATTATTTCCAACAGATCCTCATTATACATGTGAAATTTTGGATTCTACAATATTATTAAAAGATGATAGTATTATCTGGTGTGACTGTGCAAACGGAAAAGACATAAAAGCGGAAAATGATGCGAAAGTTCTTATATGTGCAGCGAAACTTCGATGGCGTTCTATTTCAGGGTGCATGGGAAATAAAGAATTTTTCAAATCTATCAAATAAAATATAAAATTAGTAGAATAGAGAACGGTTGGCATTCCCCACCGACCGTTCTTTTTGTACCCATTGTGTCATATCTGTTCGGAGAAGCAAAAGTGAGCGTATATAATAAAAGAGTGATTGAGGTAATATTTCCTGAGATATGTCTTGCGCATTGATTGCTGCAAAAAATAAATTACTTTTCGCTAAGATGTAGAAAAGCCCATTTTTCTGTGATAAG
>OLRR01001859.1_pt1 | contig 12380 bp, 6 predicted proteins | sample 1671941 | NCBI WGS metagenome assembly OLRR01 (sample SAMEA3136628, study PRJEB25190) | human gut metagenome
TTACCAGATGGGTATGGGGAAATTACAGTGCCAACTATGAACTTCAATGTTATATATATCCTCTCTCATCTCTATCGCCATGTGTTCACTGAGGGTATTGGTTTACGGCAATTAATAGACTACTACTTTGTTTTAGTGAAGAGTGAAGAACGAAGAGTGAAGAATCTGACGGCATTGCAGCGTGAGCTGAAATATCTTGGTTTATGGAAGTTTGCTGGGGCTGTGATGTATGTGCTGCATGAAGCTTTGGGGTTACCTGAGGCGAAAATGATTGCACCTATTGATATGAATGAAGGCCGTTTTTTGTTGGCTGAAATCATGCAAGGAGGCAATTTTGGGCAATATGACACTCGACTTGGAAGCAAGGAAAATGAAGGCAAACTTCATCGCTATCTCAGAATGAGTTTGCGCAACTTACGCTTCGTGAAGCATTATCCTACTGAGGCATTGAGCGAACCATTGTTCAGAACTTGGTTTGCTGTATGGAAGAAGATACATGGAATAAGATAATAGATATACGGGCGAACGGATCCCTCTCCCATTTTTTAAGCTACTTTTCGGTGATGGAGCCTAGTAGCCCTTTTTTCTTCTTTAAACATAACATTGTTATGATACTTTGTGTGGTGGAATGTAGCGGAACCTTATCTCTCATTGCGTTTTTCGCCCTGTATCTGGGAGAGAGTATCATGTTTCCGACGATATTCTCGCTGGCATTGAGGGATGCGGGTACAAAGACCAAACTTGCCTCTTCATTGCTTATCATGACGATAGTGGGTGGAGCGGTTGCTCCAGTAATCATGGGGTATATAGCAGATACTACGGGGAGTATGGCGATTGCCTTTCTCATACCGTTGGTATGTTATGGGGTGATTGGAACGTATGCGTTATCGAAACCCTCCGTCTCCCTTTAGCCAAAAGGAGTATTTTCGAAAACCTACCCGTCCTTCCTTACCCTTAAGGAAGGCTCCACCTCTCATCTCGGTCTTCTCCCCTCAGGGAAGAAGAGGGAAACCGCCCTACTCGGTGCTCGGAACCGCTACGCTCTAAGGTTGGCGGACCATCAAAGGTCTTCGCCATGTTGTGCGGGATGGGACCGCCGGGATGCAAGTGGGAACATCTTCTACGTTTTAGATTTTGGAGGTGTTTCTGAGAAATCTGGAGTATTTAGACATATAGATTTTATAAGTGATGCATAAGGCCTTGGGATTATCTGAGGAGAAAGTGTTCAATAATAATTTTGATTTGTGTACTTATTATGGATGAAAAATATCTATTACAGAAAATATACGAAGCCTATCGTAAGTTTAAGAATTACAGCTATTATGATAGTGCTTCCTTGTATTCTCGAAAGCGTGTAGCCGATTTCGAGGAAGATTTGTATGGCTTAAAGAAAAGCCAATTCAAGAAGAGGTTTGCTGATAAATTAAATGGACTGTACGAAGTTCTTTTGGGAACAAACGAACAATATTTTCAGCGTTTGCTAGACGAGATAGATTTTTGTATACTACCAAAAAGTATGAAAAAAAATGATGGAGGTCAAGAAGATAATGAAATTAAATTAATCAGTAATCATATTCAAAAGGAAAAACTTGAAATTGACAAATATAACATATTTATTGATGCTCCAATAGAAATACAATTGATAAGTACTTTGTGGGTTATGTTTACTGGTGTAAGACTCTCCAAGCTGATAAGTTCGCATAATTATGCTTATAAGCTTTCGTTGACTTCACCACAAACGGAAAACCAACAAACAAAAATTTCATCAGGACTGCATATCTACAAGCCTTATTTTCAAGGGTATCAAGATTGGCGAGACAATGCTTTGAAGAAAGCAGATGAGATACTTGATAGCCATAAGAATGTGACCATTGTTAGTTTGGATATTACAAGATATTTTTATCATGTTAGATTGAATCTTCCTGAGTTTGTGGAAAAACTATTGGAAGAAAATTCCATTGTATTTTCAAATGAGGATGAACGAATATTTTCAAAGAGGCTTACAATACTATTATCGAGAGTGCATGAAGCATACACAAAAAAGTGTGAGGAGTATTTACCTTCTGATGTCGCACCGATAGAAGGTAGTAAAACTATGTTGCCTGTTGGGTTAGTTTCTTCTGGTGTTATTGGTAATTTATTTTTGATTGATTTTGATAACAAGGTAATAGAGAAAATTCATCCAGATTTTTATGGGCGTTATGTAGATGACATGCTTTTTGTTATTGGTGAATCAAAAGCAGACAATGCATTAGAATTTCTAAACAAGTATTTTGTTGAGCCTCGAATACTTGAACATGATCATGAAACATTTAAAATACAGGCGAATGATGTATACCTTTCCATTCAATCTAATAAAATTATCGTGGAAAGCTTTGAACATACAGGTTCCAAGGCTGCATTGATGAAATTTAGACGTAATATACAGCGTCAACGAAGTGAATTTAGATTTTTGCCTGATGAAGAAACAGTAGAGCAAGATTTTGATGAAGCTGCTTTTTCTATGCAATATTCTGGTTCTGTGAACAAATTGCGCAATATAAAAGATTTTTCGGAAGACAAGTATGGTGCTTCTACATATTTGGCTCACATGATATTCTTGGCTTGCTATAAGTCGGAGGAAAACAAGAAACACAAAAAAGCCATAGTACAACAGATTCTCACCTATTTCAAAGGTGCTGTTGCTCTGGAATATTATAGTCTTTGGGAGAAAGTATTTACATATTTTGTAATAACAGAAGATGTCGATTCTCTCAACAAGTTTCAAAAGCAAATCTTTAACGCAATTGAACAGTGTAATTTCGATAATGCGGAGATACAGGACGAAATAAGAGAAAGCTTAAATGAAACTTTACGATTGTCGGAAGCAATACCTTTGTCCATGCATTTGGACTTTATCGAAGCAGAAAATGATTGGGAAGAGACCACAATAAAAACGGCTATAAAACTGAGATATGCCAGCATGTTTCGCCATCAGTATTTAGGGATTGGCGGACTCAACCTGACAAAATGTTTGTTGAATAAAGACTGCAATCTCTATCGTAAGGATTATGAATATAAAATAGAATTACTCAAAGAAACAGGTGTCATCTATCTTACACCTTTATTTGTTCATCTTGATGTTATCTGCCATATTCATATTTTTATAAAATCGGACGAGTATAGATATTCTAAGACTAATTCGATTAATAATTTCCTTTCTGATGCACCAACAGAGAGCTTTAAGCAATACCTTTTCATTAATTGGGATTGGAATAGACTTTTTTATAAACAAAAAATTGGTCTCATAAAGGATTTGATTGCCAGTAGAGAAATAGAATCGTTGAAATATGAACATTCAAAGGTATTAGAGTACATAATTCCTACAGACAAAATAAGTCCGAATGCTAACAAGTCTAATAAGAGAATTGGAATTGCCAATATGAATGTAGATAAAGACATTATTGAAAAGACTGCATTGAATCAGGTAAATCTTTCTTCAGAAAGGCGAAAGGACTTGTTTCGTATCATTAATGAGGCTATCGCCAACAAATGTGATGTGCTTGTCTTACCCGAGTTGTCTGTTCCATATCAATGGATAGATTTGCTGGCTGCTGAGTGTAAAAAGAATCAGATAGCAATTATTGCTGGTTTGACATATCTTGTAACAAATTCTAAATATGCTTTGAACATCGTAGTTACAATATTGCCTTTTACCGAAAACAATTATAATTCTTGTGTCATTATTCCACGGGTGAAGAACCATTATGCTCCTAAGGAAAAAACGCTATTGCGTTCTTATGGTTATCATGTACCTAAAGAAGTAAAAAGCATATATCATTTGTTCCATTGGAAAAAGTCCTATTTCTCTGTTTACAACTGCTTTGAGTTGGCAAGTATAGAGGAAAGATGTTTAATGAAATCTAAAGTAGATTTTATAGTTGCGACAGAACTTAATTCTGACACTAACTATTATTCTGATATAGCTGGTTCATGGGTGAGAGACATCCATTCGTTCTTTATTCAAGTAAATACATCTGAATATGGTGATTCACGAATCATGAAGCCAAGCAAGTCTGTGGAAAAGAACATGGTGGTAGTAAAAGGAGGCAAGAATTCCACGATATTGATAGACGATTTAGATATTGATTCCTTGAGAAAATTTCAACTGCCTGGTTATGCTGGTCAAGATGCCAAGGGTATTTTTAAGAATACTCCACCACTTTTCTGTCAAAAGGATGTAAAGACGAGAATTGAGGATAAAGATTTTAAATAAGCACAGTTATGACATATAAATTTTCAGATATTTTACGAATGATAATTCCTGGGTTGTATTTCATTACTCTCAGCTTGGGAATCAGTGTTGATTTAGAAATCATAAGAATAGATGAGGAAACCCCATTTTTTAAGCTTTTAACTTCTACGTTTGCAAATGTCATAGTGATATTATTGCCATTTCTTGGTTATATAGTGGGATATATCATCAATATTTGCTCCAGCTATATGGAACGTCTCGTTTATCGAATAAAAAAAATGAAAAGACCTTCACAGATAGTATTGGGATTCAATGAAGACTATAGACTGAAAGATGTTTCTAAAATTTTAGCGCATTATGGTATAAATGAAGTCAATGAACAAACTGCTCATAAGGCATTTCTTTTGGCAAAAGAAGAGATTACTCAGTCTGATAGGATAAATACTCATTTTGAGCAATCTACTTTTGCACGAAATATTGCGGGCGTCCAGTTGTTATACACATTGATAGCTTTTGTATCCATGTTCTTTGGGGGATTATATTCGCTCATCAGTTTTGTGATCTCTGCGGTTCTCTGCGTTATTTGCTTATACAACTGGCGTAGACAGAGTTGTGTATATGCTAAATATGTCTTTTCTGAATTGGAGAAGAAAATTGTAGTGTTGCAACCTGATAGAGGTTAGTCAACGAAATGTAAATAATTACATTTGTAATGCATTTAAAATAATGGCAGGGTTAAGACTGAAAAGCAAATGTTGATAATATTGACAAGGAAAGGCATTGTGCGATGAAAGCAACGATAAGAACATTTCAATCAGGATGTGGTGATTGTATTTTTCTAATGTTAGAGGATGAAAAGAGTGGTGAAAGTTTTCACATCATGATTGATTGTGGAGTTTTTACGCCAGAGATTAAGGCATTTGTGGATCATGATCTTGGACTGCGAATTGATATGCTCATTGTAACCCATTATGATGATGACCATATTGCAGGCATTATTAAAATGCTTTTAGAATTTGGAAACTTGGAAATTGGTAAGATAATATTCAATTGTTTCCAGAATTATGATGAAGATGCAACTGTTAAAATCCCGAATGAATATAAGGAACTGTTAGATCAATATGTAGCAAACATACATTTGGCACCTATTCCGAATAATACCAAAATAAGTGCTTCGCAAGCGGCACTTTTATCTCTGTTACTAAAATCCAATGAAAAATGGTTTCATGTGTGGGAGAGACATATCTTTGTCGAAGGAGATTCTATAAATATTGGTAACGATTCCAAATGGGGACGGTTTCTTGTTTTATCTCCGTCGAAAGAGGCATGGGAGAGTCTGAAAAATTACTTTGTAAATGAATATGTAAAATGTGTTCACTCAAGGCCACCACAAATAGCATTTGAAAACCAAGATGCTTATTGGGAGATGCTTTTGAGAATAGCTGCTTTGAAACCACAAATTAGAGAGAGGATACCTATCAGTTCTTGTATGGTATCCAAACAATTCTTACAGAAAAAAGCTGCTGTAGATCCACATGAAACAGACATAACAGCTCCCAATAAAGCATCGTTGGCCTTGATATGGGAATGTAATGGTAAGAAAATCTTATTGGGTGGTGATGCAACAGCCTCCCAGTTGTATGAAGCAATCAAGAAACATTACGAAGGTAGTAATATCTTGTTTGAAGCAATTAAGATACCGCATCATGGAAGTAAGAACAATTTAAGTAATGCTCTTTCTCAGCTAGTAGACTCTGAACATTATTTCCTAACAGGAGGAAAGAAAAATGAAGGTCCTAACTTTGAAACTATGGCGAAAATCATACTTCATCCTATTGGTAATGGAGTTATGTTCCATACGATTCATTATAACAGAATATTGAATCTTACTGAACTTCAATTATTGGTAAAGGATAAATATAAGGAACTTTTGGAAAGTTGTCATGCAAAACTAACCAATGAAAATGAATACACATTTGAATATTGAAAATATCGCTGGAAGTATTATAGTACCAGTTTGGTGTGGAAGTGAAAGAGGAACAGCCTTCTTCATTTCACCAACGAAATTGCTGACAGCATTTCATGTTATAGCTGGGTATGTTGCTGACGGCAGCAATATATACATAGATGTAAATGGCATAAGTACAGAATGCACTTGTGAAGAACTGGTAAAAGGTAAGGATATTGCTATTCTGACCTGTGTTGACTATACGAATGAATGCACTTCACTCCAATTATTGGCTTCTGATTGTAGAAAAGGGCAAGTTTTGTCTATTGTCGGATATCCTGAGGAATTAGGTAATGGTATTGATGCCTTTTCGTTCTCTGTGATGAATGTCAGATCCGTACCAGGCATTCCAAATCAGTTTGATATTGTTGTCAGAAGAATAGATTCATTGGCTTTGTCTACCTATATGGGAATGTCAGGTTCACCTGTTATCAATGATTTTGGTTCTGTTGTGGGAGTCGTAACAGACGAACTTTATAACTCTTTAGGATACACCTCCATTCATTCGGTTATGGATAATCTGACAGAAAAAGGAATAAAGTTTGAGACTAATGCTGACTTACAAGATACTTCTGATTTCGGACTTGGAACATGTTTCAAGCATATATTGGAAGCTCAAGAACAAGCTGGAAGCAGATTTTCTCGTGATTTACAAGTTGATGATGAAGGTACGGAAAAGACAATATCATGGTTTGCAGGAATTGGATTTGATGAAGATCTGGATATAATTGCATCTGATTTCAAGAACTTTTCCGAAAAGATAAGAGCGGAGAAGAAAAAGTTAGAAATAGACAAGTTCCGCAAAAAGCATTTTGAAAAGTTGATTATCAAAAAGAAATTTATTGATGAATTTGATAAGCTTAAGAACTTACGAGATAATCATGATACTGATTCCTCTATGCATTTGTTTACAGCAAAAGAAAGAGAACAAATATCTGGCATTATTTCTAAGGCAAAACAATATCTTGACAATCTTGATCTTCTTAGCAAAAAAGGATTAGCTGTCATAGGTGAAGCAGGATGTGGTAAGACTTTTACCTTATGTAAGGTTTCAGAAAAATTGTGTAAGAAAGAAAATGTATATCTGTTTTTTGGAACCGATTTCTCTGGAAATGAAATGCCTTTGGATACCATTTTGAGAAAATTAAAATGGAAACAACCCAACTCTTTTGATCTGCTTAACGATAAAATGCAGAAAGAAGAGAAGTATGCCATATTAATTATTGATGCCATCAACGAAGGTGCAGGAATGTATTTCTGGCAAGAGAAACTTCCAATATTATTTAAGCAGTTAGAAAAATGGAATCGAATTAAAATCATAGTTTCCATTCGAAAACAAGCAGGGCTTACAGATGTTTGGAACAAGACAATTGAAGGTTTTGAACAATTGCTAATACATGGTTTTAATAATGTTAGAGATGCAGTAGCGAAATTTTTCAAATATTATGATATTGACAGGAATTGTGATGATTTTAATCAGATAAAAGCTTTTAGTAATCCTTTATTCTTGAAAATCTTTTGTGAAGCTTATAGTGAATCCTATTATAAAGAGTTGGAATCTCCCGATATAATAAAAATATATAATAGCTACATATACAAGCGAAACCATAGCGTTTCTGTCGGTGCAGATGTTGATCCTCGTATGAATTATACAAAATGCCTTTTGGACAAAATCGCTTATTATTCTTTGTGGAATTTACAATGTGGAGATGTGTCAAGAGAAAAGGTGAAATCTTATTCTTACCATTTATGTCCATACAGAATGTGGAGCAATGATTTACTCAACAATACTCTCAAAGCTAATTTGCTTATGGAATACAAGACGTATGATGGCACAGAATGGATAACCTTTGAATATGATAGTATGGGAGACTATTTGAAAGCCAACGTTCTTTTGAAACATAAAGATGACGACTATTCCAAACTAAAGTTTCTTTGTCGGCTTATTGATTTTACTTATGCAGAATATCAAACATTCATAGATAGTACAAAAATCTTCAACTTCATAAAGGCATTTTTGTCTATTTGGAATCCTTCTGTAAGATTATGGCATCAAAAGGATATTATAAATGGAAAATTGACCCGTTTGTTTATTGAGAGTTTGGCTTTCAGAAATGTGGCTAATGACCATATGAAAACAGATGGTACAATAATGAAGGAAATATTGGATACTCATCCCGATTTTCTTCAGCCTAATGTATTCATTAATTTGTTGATAAGCCACAATGAAACTGTGATAAACGAATTCCATGGTAAATTACTTTCCATGGGAATGGGCGAAAGAGATAGCATATGGTCTACGTCTGCAAATTCTTTCTATTACATAAATGATGAGTTAAAGACGTTGTGGAATAACAAAGGGATAAGTAGAAAGTCTTTGCTAATATTTGAAGTATGGATGTTAAGTGCTTCTTATCCAAGTGTACGTTTCCCAACATTAAGGCATATTATCAATCAGTTGGAAGAGATAGATTCAGTAGATAGTGTATTATTCTTGATTGATGCTTTCAAAGAGGTGAATGATCCTTATGTCTTGCAAGGCTTGTATGCTGCCATTTATGGATATATTGTAAGAATAAGAAACAGTAATTTGTCTATCAGTAAGAAAATTGTGGAATTATTGTATTCTCCTCATGGGCTAGCTCCTAATGATTTTGTCATACGACATTGGTCACTAAAAATATTGGAATGGCAATGGCATCTTTCAGGTGACAATACATATTGGACTGCAGCACAACCTCCATATAATGTACCAAAGAGTAATCCATATGAGAATATTCCAAACGAAAACATTCCAGAGAATTTCTTTGGAACAAATCATGGTGCAGATAGTTTGCACCGTTCCTTGTTTGTCTGGGACTTCTATCGCTATATTATGGGAGGAAACACATCTGATGAGTTAGACAAATTTATAATGGATGGAATGCCTGTTTCCATTAAGGAAACTTCAAAAGCTATTGCGTTGCTAATAAAAAACAAATATGGATGGAATGAAACATTGGACGAATATGATAGCTATGTACCATACGAATCTGGGTATTTTCATGAAACTGAACGAATAGGAAAGAAATACCAATGGATTGGTTTGAGCGAAGTTTATGCCTATCTTTTAGATACTTGTAAACTATGTAAAGACAAATGGTCACGAAATAAGGAATTTTGGGCAGTCAACTATCCTTGGTTAGTATCTAATCATATTTATTTGGACCCTTCTTTAAGAGAGAACGACTCATTGGATGATGTTGTAAAGGATTTATTTGATGAATATTCTAAAGATTCAACAATGGAACTGAGCATGGAAACTTGGAAAAACGAAGAGAAGGGTATGCCTCCTTTTGAACCGATTCAAGTTGATCGTGACGGATGTGAATGGGTCGTACTTCAAGGATACGATACAAGAAAAGAAAATGATGATATTGAAAAAGAACAAATTAGAGAGCGTTTCTTGTATTATAACACTTGTCTTGTAGATTTAGAGAATAAGTCCGTTTTTGCTGAATGGGCAAGAACTGCCAATTTCTATGGAAGATGGATGCCAGAATCGACAGGTTCTATTGATTATCTCTGGAATGATTATCCTTGGGCAAATTCTTACAAGTCTTCACTCTATGAGGATGGATATGTTGAAAGAGAAATACCTTGTGATGTAGAATTGACTTACGAAGCAGAATTGCAAGAAGATTATAGAGGTATAGTTAATGAAGGAAATATAGCGTCAACAGTCTTTGCTCCTTCTCCTGATATAATGGAAAGACTCGGGTTATATACAGCAGAACGAGGAATCGTTAGAGATAAGATCAATAATGATATTGTTGCGATAACTAGATCAATTAATGGAGAAAGATGTCATTGCTTTCTTATTAGAAGGTCTGCTCTTAATACTTATTTGGCAAAAAGTGGAAAATGTATGTTTTATTGTTTGGCAGGGGAAAAGAATTTGATATCATCATCTAATAATCAAACTTTGGAACGACAAAAACTTACTGGGGCTGCTTTATATAATGTTGATGCTTCTGCTGATATGATTCAACCATTGAGACATGAGCCGAAAGAAAAACCGAGAGAAAATATTGATGAAGAAGGCGAGTATGGTTTGGGGATACCTATTGAAAAATGGGTAAGTATGTCTCAAAAGACAAGTTCTGAAGATTTTAACGAATTGAAAAAACTTGCAGAATTAGCTAAACAAGAAGAAAAGGACAATAATGATACAAAATAACCCACAACACAAATCCTTCCTCTGGCATCTAGACATTGAGCCATTTACCTGGAAGACTTGCTACGGAGAGCAATGCCCATCCTTCGTTACGGAAGAGAACAAAGAGGTATGGCGACGCTATCTACAAAAAGTCATCAAGAAGCATCTGAAGGCAGAAGTGATGAATACACCTGAGTTCAGGGAGATAGAGACGATGGTGAACTATGAGAAGCTGGTTCGTATCAAAAATGATGAACGGCGTCAGCGGATGATGGAGAGACAGCGGTATTGGGCCAAGATGGAGCGACCGAGGATCAACTATATTCCGAAAGGGCTGAGCGTGGACTATGAAGAGGAATACTCCAAATATCTGATGCAGGAAGTAAGCTTTGAGCCAAGGGATAATGATGACTTTACGGCTCAGCTGCGACTGCTGGAACGATGGCACAAAAAATCCATTCCACAGATATTGGAGAAGAACAGACCCGATGCAGCGTATGCCATCGCCATGGCGCTGTGCAAACATATACCACTGCTCATCAACCGTGATGACATACAAGAACTGGTAGGCGAATATAAAAGACGTATCGGGAAACTGATATTTGACAGCTATCAAGCCCTGGTGGAAACAGTCAAGATATGGAACCACGAGGAGAAACGCCAGGAGGTATGCCGCTATATCAAAGAGACAGCAGGACAATACCCCAATCATCGAGGCATGAAGAAGAAGTTGATGGACTTGATGCCAGAGACACCATTTGAAGGAGAGCCGATGGCTGTGACTCGTGAGCCAAACGACATGGAGAAATCACTCCTGTAAATTATCAACTATAACAATAATGAAACAGAAACAATGAGAGAAGCACCTATAATTTTACCAGTGTTCACAACCAGTGTGCCTTTGGATTTTCCATCTGAAGGCACGTTTGCGTTCAATAAGAAAACCCATAAGCAGTTGGAGGTGACGGTGAGAATCAACGAGCACCAGTACTTCAACATGAACTTTCTGAACCATGACGGATATATCATGGCATGCTGCAGATGGGCGCATGTGCTGGACTTTGCAGAGAACGGTTATGACCGTTACGAACAGATCATTAAAAAACATTTCCGGAAGAAATATCCTGTCATCAGCAGTCTGTATGGACAGCATACCGATACGGCTGAGGACATTCACATCTCCCCCAGCGGCTTTGAGGGTAATCCCAAGGAATGGTATATCTCCATGCGCATCTATGGAGAAAAGTTTGATGATCTGTTGCATGGCAATCTGCTGATGAACGTGGCATTTGCCTCTGCCGTGGGTAATCTCTGTATGGCAAGCGTGGACGTGTTCAAGGAAATCATGAAGAGCGATGCCAAGCAGCCGAAGATATTGCTGAAGGAGTTGACTGGTATCAACGAGATAGACACGAACTTTGACTTCGGCAATTATCTGGATGCCAGGAATCCAGAGACTGGCGAGATTATATCGACAGCGAGAGAAGACGGCAAGGCTTCGGGAGTAGAGTTGCCTGAGGAAATAGAAATGCCACAGAATATGGAGATGTACCCAGTTAGTACCTATTTCTTTTTCTTCACGGACACGCTGAAAGACATGGACTTTGTCATATTCAGTAATGCCTTGTATTTTGAAATCTATGGCATGATGGGGAAGTTGAAGGAATATGGTTTCTTTACTGATGAAAAGTTGGAAGAACTGGAGAAAACCGTTTCTATTTTGGGTGATAAGGTGATAGCAGGAGAAGATGCCGGTACTGAGCGACTGCGGATTACATCAACTGTATATCTGATAACGAAGAAGATGCGTACACCATTGTTGGAAGAGAAATACCATGTCAAAGAGACAGAAGAAGGTAAGTTTGCCATGGAACTGGATGGGTATATCAAGAAACTGATATGGAGAAAATGGGATACCACCTATCTGGAAGAACGAATGA
>OLRR01001901.1_pt1 | contig 12135 bp, 8 predicted proteins | sample 1671941 | NCBI WGS metagenome assembly OLRR01 (sample SAMEA3136628, study PRJEB25190) | human gut metagenome
TTGGCGCTGATGCCGAACAACCCGACGGGCCAACCGCCGATGTGGGAGCTGACCCCGAAGCAGAAGGGCGACTACACGCGCCTTTACGAGTACATTCTGCCGAAGACCGTAAAAGCGCTTGACCCGCAGACGTACTATTGGCCCTCAAGCCCGTCCTCCGGCGGCGACTTTGACAACCCGTCCGACGAGACGCGCGGCGATGTGCACTACTGGGACGTTTGGCACGGCAGCCTGCCGTTTACGGACTACCGCAACCACAACTTCCGCTATGTTTCCGAGTTCGGCTTTCAGGCGTTCCCGACGCTGAAAACGGTCGAATCCTTCACGGAGCCGGAAGACAGAAATATTTTCTCCTATGTCATGGAGAAGCACCAGCGCAACAACGCAGCGAACAGCAAGATCATGACATATCTCGGCCAGACGTACCGCTACCCGACTGCGGGCCTTGGCACGCTGCTGTATACCTCGCAGCTTTTGAGCGCCGAGGCGATGAAGTACGGCGTAGAGCACTGGCGCCGTCATCGCGGACAGTGCATGGGCGCGATCGTGTGGCAGCTGAACGACTGCTGGCCGGTTGCTTCTTGGTCGTCTATCGACTACTTCGGCCGCTGGAAGGCGCTGCACTACTATGAAAAGCGCTTCTTCGCGCCGGTGCTGCTCTCCTGCGAAGAGAAGGGCTTCTTGGATGACCCGAACCCGAACCGCGAGTGTCGTGACTTGAACATCGACACCGTAAAGAGCATCCGCCTGAGTGTCTCCAACGAGACGATGCAGCCGCAGACGGTCACCGTGAAGTGGGAGCTGCGCAATAACCGCTCCGAGGTTCTGCGCGACGACGGCGAGGTGGAAATCACCGTGCCCGCAATGGACACCGTGTGGCTCGATACCGTAGAACTGCCGGAAGCGAACATATTCACCGACCACGTGCACTATGCGTGCTACCAGAACGGCGAGATGATCTCCGAATCCACCGTGCTGTTCTCCGTGCCGAAGTATTACGATTACATCGACCCGCAGCTTTCCTGCCGTGTGGAGGGCGATGAGATTATCGTTTCCGCTAAGGCATACGCGAAGAGCGTGGAAGTACTGAACGAGAACGAGGACTGGGTGCTTGAAGACAACTACTTCGACCTCGAAGCCGGTGAAGAGCGCCGCATCCGCATTGTGAGCGGCGACGCGAACGGTATTCATATGCGCAGCGTGTATAACATTCGCTGATTTTGCGTTAAAACTAAAAAGACAAAAGCCGTTACAAGACAGAAAATAGCTGTTTTGTGACGGCTTTTTCAAGTTTCCTTGCATTTTCTCTTGCAAAATATCGTGCGTTTGCGTATAATAGATAAAGAAATTGAAATCGTAGTGTAAACTAACTTGCGCTGTTATGATTTTGAAAGATACATGAAGGAGCGATAAAAATGATTAGAATCGGCATTGCCGGATACGGAAATCTTGGCCGCGGCGTGGAAAGTGCGCTTTCCCACACGGAAGATATGGAGCTTGTGGGCGTTTTCACACGCCGCAGCCCGGACAGTGTGAAGACGAAGACCGGCGTGCCGGTTTATTCTATGGAGCAGGCAAAAAACATGACGGATAAGATTGACGTCATGATTCTGTGCGGCGGCAGCGCGAACGACCTGCCGAAGCAAACCGCAGAGCTTGCACAGTATTTTAATGTCATCGACAGCTTTGACACGCACGCGAAGATCCCGGAGCATTTTGCGGACGTAGACGCGGCCTGCAAGAAGAGCGGCCACCTCGGCCTTGGGCGCGGTGGGAATTTGCAGCACCTGCACTGGGGCAGAGGCAAACAGCTCCCGCAGCAGGGTGTCGAACCAGCCCTCTTCCAGCTTGCTGCGCAGGGCGGCGAAAAGCTTGTCGGTGTGCAGCAGCAGGGCGGCATCGCCGGTGTGCAGCCAGCCGGTGGCGGCGTTGATGGCGTCCAGCACGCCGTCCGGCAGGCTGCCCGGGCGCTCCAGCGAGGCAAACTCGGCTTCGTTCAAAGCGGCCAGCAGCAGGTCGTGGGGGATGCCGGCCTTTAGCAGCTCGTCTACGGCCTTGCGCACAGCGGGGGCAAACTTGCGGGCAGAATCCACCGTAGCACCGCGCAGCAGCAGCTCCAAGGTGGGCTGCAGGGTGCTGTCGTCAAAGCCGATGTCGATATCTGCGCCCAGCTGCTCGGCCAGCAGCGCGGCCTTGAGGGGAGAGCTGTTGGTGCTCAGCAGCGCACCCAGCAAAATCTCCACACCCAGCTGCCGCTCACGGTCGGCAAATGCGCCGGTGTACCATGCCAGTGCGCACTGCACCTCATCCGGCTTGGGCTGGTCGGTGTAGTAGGGCAGCTCCACGAATGCGCCGGGCTGCTCGTCCTGCATGGTCAGGCGGGGACGGGCAGCGGCCTTGGGCATCTTGGACAGGTAGTCCTTATCCAGCCGTGCCAGCTTATCGGCCATATCCATCTTGCCGTACAGGGTGATGCAGCAGTTGTCGGCGCTGTAATGGCGGCGGTACACCCGCTGGTATTTCTCATAGGTCAGAGCGGGGATGGACGCCGGGTCGCCGCCAGACACAAAGCCGTAAGCGGTATCCGGGAACATCGCCCGTTGCAGGGCGTTTTGCAGCTGAGCATCCGGGGAGGCCAGCGCACCCTGCATTTCATTGTAGACCACACCGCTGACCGTGCCGTTTGCATCCCGGTGCCAGCCCTCCTGCTCGAACACCGCAGAGTCCACCATGGCCAGTGGGCAGAACACCGCGTTCAGGTAAACGTCCATCAGGTTGCAGAAATCGGTCTCATTGGGGGTGGCAAAGGGGTAGACCGTTTTGTCCGGGAAGGTCATCGCATTGAGGAAGGAGGCCATGCTGCTTTTGAGCAGCTGCACGAAGGGGGAACTGACGGGGTATTTTTCGCTGCCCGCCAGCACAGAGTGCTCCAGAATGTGGAACACGCCGGTGTCATCGGAGGGGAAGGTGCCGAAGCCGATGCCGAAGGCCTTGTTGACGTCCTCGTTTTCCACCAGCAGCACGGCTGCGCCGCTGACGTCATGGGTGAGCAGGGTCAAAGTACCGTGCTGCTCGGGGCAGTCCTCGGTGCGCAGGACGGTATAACCGGGATAGTGTGCCATTTTTATTCTCCTTTACGGGATGTTTTTCACAGAGGATGCGCCTGCGGCTCAGCCGCCGAACAGGCCGAAAAAGCTGGTGTGGGTCACGCCCAGCACAAGGAAAAGAGCAATCAAAGCGAACAGCACGCCGATGATGATGTCCATCTGGTGCACCGTGAGCGGAAATTTATCGTAAAGCTTTTCCTTGGGGTTTACAAAGTCCTTGCGGCCGTTGTCCAGCAGGCGCTTTTTGCCCTGCTCAAAATCGGCCTTCTGCGCCTGCAATTCAGCCTGCTGGCGGGCAAGTTCTGCCTCGCGGGCGGCCAGTGCGGCCTCGCGGCGTTCAAGCTCGGTCTGGGTATCCGGGGTGGGCTGTGCCATGGAAAGTCCCTCCTGTAAGCATAAAATGTTTTCCTTATGATACCACAAAAATGTGGACAAAAAAAGCACCCGCAGTACAAAGACTGCGGGTGCAAAGGGGGATGATGAGGAGATTACTTCTTAGCCAGATACTTGCGGATATCAATGGCGACAGCCACGATAATGACAAGGCCCTGAACGATGTAGGTGTAGGAGGAGTTGACGTTCATGAACTGCAGAGCGACCTTCATCAGCTCAAAGACCAGAACGCCGACCAGAACGCCGGGCACAGTACCAACGCCGCCGGTGGTGGAAACACCGCCGATGGTGCAGGCTGCGATGGCGTCCAGCTCATAACCCATTGCAGTGTTGACGGATGCGCCGCCGGACTTTGCAGCCAGCAGGCAGCCTGCCAGACCGAACATGCAGGAGGCCAGGATGTAGATGCGGATCTTGGTGGCGTTGACGTTGACACCAGCCACCTCGGCAGCAGCTTCGTTGCCGCCGATGGCGTACATATACTTGCCGTGGCGGGTCTTATTGTACAGGAACCAGAAGCAGACAGCCACGATCAGGGCGATCCAGATCAGCACGGGGATGGCGAGGAAGGTGTCCTTTGCCAGTGCGGTGAAGTTGGAGTTCAGAGAGCCGATGGGGGTACCGCCGGTGTACACCAGACAGATACCGTAGACCACCTGCTGCATACCCAAGGTAGCAATGAAGGGCTGCACCTTCAGGTAGCTGACCACCAGACCGTTGCACAGACCCACGATGGCGCAGATGGCAATGACCAGAATGAACACCACAGGGGTGGGCAGAGTGGGCATGTTGGGGTAGAACTTACCGGCAGCGCCCTCGGTCTGCGCAAAGATGCAGGCCAGGCAGGCGGCAAAACCGGCCAGACGGCCAGCAGACAGGTCGTTACCGGTGGTGATCAGGCAGCCGGAAATGCCCAGCGCGATGATGTAGCGGATGGACACGTTCTTGAACAGGTTGATCATGTTGGTGCCGGAGAAGAAGTTGGGGTGAATGATGCCAACGATCAGAGTGATGGCCAGCATCATCATGATAATGGCGTTGTTGCTGAGCCACTTGCCCACAGCCTTGCCATTCAATTTTTTGGTAGCTTCCACGATAGACAGCCTCCTTAATTACTGATTTGCCGCAGCTGCGTCAGGTGCGGTCTCGAACTGGGTAGCCAGCGCCATGATGTTCTCCTGCGTGGCATCCTTACCGTTGATAAAGCCGGTGATGCGGCCATCGCACATGACCATGACACGGTTGGACATACCAATGATCTCGCTCATTTCAGAGGAGATCATGATAATGCTCTTGCCCTGCTTGGCCAGATCGGCGATGATGCAGTAAATTTCATACTTTGCACCGACGTCGATGCCGCGGGTAGGCTCGTCCAGAATGAGCACATCGGGGTTGTTGGCAAGCCAGCGGGCGATCAGCACCTTCTGCTGGTTGCCGCCGGAAAGGCTCTTGATCTGGGTCTTGGGGCTGGGTACCTTGATGGCCATCTTTTCCTTGTTGGTAGCCACCAGATCGAGGATCTTTTTGTTGTCCAGCATGATGGGGCCCTTGCGCAGGGCGTCCAGAGAAGCAATGGAGATGTTATCGGCAACGCTCAGCACACCCAGAATGCCGGTAGCACGGCGGTCCTCGGTCAGCAGAGCAACGCTCTTGCGGATGGCATCGCGGGGCTGCTTGATGGTCACTTCCTCGCCCTTGATCCACACCTTACCGGAGGTATGGGCACGCAGGCCGAAGATGCCTTCCATCAGCTCGGTGCGCTGTGCGCCCACCAGACCGGCAACGCCCAGAATTTCGCCCTTTTTCAGCTCAAAGCTGCAATGGCGGAAGGAGCGGGGATGGATGGAGGTAAAGTCCTCCACCTTCATCATGACCTCGTCCGAGGGCACGTTCTCCAGCGGGGGGAACAGGTTGGACAGCTCACGGCCGACCATCTTTGCAATGATCTCTTCCTTGGTCATGCTGGCAACGTCCCACTTGCCGATGTACTGGCCATCGCGCATGATGGTAACTTCGTCTGCGATGACCTTGATCTCGTCCATCTTGTGGCTGATGTAGACCAGAGCAACGCCCTGCTCCTTCAGCTCCCGCATGATGCGGAACAGGCTCTCGACCTCGTTTGCGGTCAGAGAGGAGGTGGGCTCGTCCAGGATCAGCACCTTGCAGTTGGCGGAAACAGCTTTAGCAATTTCCACCATCTGCATCTGGGCGATGCTCAAAGAGCCCAGCTTTGCATGGGGGTCGATGTCCAGCTTCAGTTTCTTCAGCAGTTCATCGGTATCTTTGTACATTTTGGCATGGTCCACAACAGTGACGATGCCGTATTTCTTGGTGGGGTAGCGCCCCAGCCAGATATTCTCAGCCACGGTACGGGCCGGAATGGGCTGCAGCTCCTGATGCACCATGGCGATGCCGCGGTCCAGTGCATCCAGCGGGGTGGGGATGGTTACCTTCTGCCCCTCGTATTCGATCTCGCCCTCGTCCATCTTGTAAATGCCGAACATACATTTCATCAGAGTGGACTTACCGGCGCCGTTTTCGCCCATCAGAGCCATGACTTTGCCGGGACGGAGTTCCAGCTGTGCATGATCCAGGGCTTTGACACCGGGGAAGGTCTTGACCACGCCTTTCATTACCAGACGGTATTCTGACATTCCGCAAAAGCCTCCTTTATGGTTGTTTACAGGCGGGCAGGTTTTTTCTAAAATAAGGCGCGTGCGCGGAGAAGATTTCTCGCACGCACGCGCTTTTTAGCTTTCGTTCAAGCCGTTAAGGCCTGCTGCGCACCTTGCATTGGTTCCGGGAAACTTTAGTCTTCCTTCAGGTACTGAGAAGCGTTGTCCTTGGTGACCTTGACGTAGTCGACCCAGTAGTACTTCTCAACATCCTTGCCCTCGACGAACAGCTTGGTAGCCTCGGCAGCCTTGGTAGCCTGACCCACGTCGTCGTTCAGAACGGTACCGGTCATGTTGCCATCGACAACGTTCTGCACAGCCTCTACCAGAGCATCGACGCCGACCAGGTAGACGTCCTTGCCAACGGTGCGGCCAGCCTGCTGGATGGACTGCAGAGCGCCCAGTGCCATTGCGTCGTTGTTGCAGAAGACGACTTCGATCTTGTCGCCGTACTGAGACAGAGCGTTTGCAACGTCCTGCTGAGCGGTGGTCTGATCCCAGTTATCCAGGTACTCGTACAGGCACTCAACTTCCTTGCCGGCATCGGTCAGAGCCTTGATGGAGTACTCGGTACGGTACTGAGCGTCGATGTTCTCGGGGTCGCCCTTGCACATGATGTAGGTGACCTTGCCGTCGCCGTTGATATCGCCCTGAGTCTCGGTCTCGAGGATCAGCTCGCCCTGATAAGTACCGGACTGACGAGCGTCAGCACCGACGTAGCAGCACTTGCCCTTGTAGGAATCCAGAACGCTCTCCTCGGGCTCGCGGTTGATGAACACGATGGGGGTGCCGGAGGGAGAAACGGTGTCAACGATGGTCTGAGCGGAAGTGGTCTGGACGGGGTTGATGACCAGCACGTCCACGCCCTGCTGCAGGAAGGTGTTGATCTGCTCGGTCTGGGTGTTCTGGTCGTTCTTGCCGTCCATGATGGTGACGGAGTAGCCCATGTCCTTCAGGTAGCCTTCCAGATCAGCACGGTACAGGGTCATGAAGTTATCAGCAAACTGATAGATGCAAACGCCGACGTTGGCGGAGCCGTTGGTAGCAGCGGCAGAAGCAGCGGTGGAAGAAGCAACGCTGGAAGCAGCGGTGCTGGTGGAGGAAGAGCCGCCGCAAGCGGTCATAGCAGCGGTAGCGCCCACAACAGCGGAAGCCTTCAGGAAGTCGCGACGAGAAATCATTTTCATAATAGTAATCTCCTTCATTTGTGTGTCACAGCATATTCACAGACGCATTTGTCGCATGTGTCCGTAATCCCTGACAGTATTATACCCTTGTATGGGGGTGTTCCGCAAGAGAATAAGTTCACAATATTGGTGCAAATGTTTTGTTACGTTTCTACAAAAGCGGACCAAAGGTTACAAAATCTTTTCGCGAATTATCACAACTTTTCATGCCGATGCAACCAACATACAAATATGATGAAGGTATGTAAAAAAACATGCTTGAACATGACTGAATGTTGCATGACTGCTAAAAAACCGCGAAAAGGGGCGATACATTTTTTGAAAGATATTTTCAGGGATACTACACAGCGGAAAGAAAACGCCTTTTATACACTCTTACCGGAAGGGAAAAACAACACGGGTCGAGAAAAATGTTTACTCCCCGGGTGGGGCGGCACTGTACCTTTATAGTAACAGGGCGGTCAGGGCGCAGCGAACGTTTTTGGTGGCAGTGCCCGAAATACGAGCGGCCGTTTTCTGCGTGCTACGCCGACCGGGAAGATAAAACTGACGGAACTGCGTTGTGCCTTGAAAGCATAAAATATACAACAAGGAAAATAACTGCACAAAAATACCCGCTGGCCCCACAAAAGTGCACACTGTCGGGCACGGCGGGCGGGTGATATCCTGTGTACAGAGCCCGGGACACCGGACGAAAGGAGGAAAAACATCATGGGGCAGACAAAGCCCGCCGCCGGGCTGAAGAGCCTGAACCGCGCCGCCGATACCCTGAGCACCCTGCTGGCGCAGGAGGTGAAGGAGCTGAACGAGCGGCAGAAGGCCGCCCGGCGGGAGAACACCCCCGACCCCGGGATGATGAAGGGGCTGAAGGAGGCTACCGCCGTGCTCAAGGATCTGGCGGGTGTGGTAAAGACCCTGAACGATCAGGGCACGGAACTAGAAGGGACAGAGTGCGGCGTGGTGCTGCTGCCGCCGGTGGAACAGGAGGAGAAGGAATGAACAGAACCGAGCGGGCAGTCATTGTGTGGAAGCCGCAGCCCCGGCAGCTGGAATTTATGCGCAGACCGGAGCCGGAGGCACTGTACGGCGGCGCGGCGGGCGGCGGCAAAAGCGACGCGCTGCTCATTGAAGCGCTGCGGCAGGTGCATATCCCGCATTACCGGGCGCTGATCCTGCGCAAGACCTATCCGCAGCTTTCCGATCTTGTGGATAAGAGCCAGATGTACTACCGCCGGGCTTTCCCGGAGGCGCAGTACAACGCTACCTCCCATGTATGGGTCTTTCCCAGCGGGGCGAAGATCTGGTTCGGCTCCATGCAGTACACCAAGGATCGCACCAACTATCAGGGCAAGGCCTACGATTTTATCGGCTTTGACGAGCTGACCCACTTTGAGTGGGACGAGTACAGCTATATGATGAGCCGTAACCGCCCCACCGGGCCGGGCACCCGGGTGTATATGCGTGCCACCACCAACCCCGGCGGCATCGGCCACGGCTGGGTGAAGGCGCGGTTCATCACTCCCGCCCCGCCCGGTACACCCATTGTGGAAACCGTCACGGTGCGCCTGCCGGACGGCACCGACCAGCAGATGGAGCGGGCGCGGGTATTCATCCCGTCCAGCGTGTTCGATAACCCTGCCCTGCTGGCCAACGACCCCGGGTATCTGGCAAGCCTTGCCAGCCTGCCGGAGGCGGAAAAGCAGGCGCTGCTCTACGGCAGCTGGGACAGCTTTTCCGGGCAGGTGTTCACCGAATGGCGCAACGACCCGGCGCACTATCAGGATCAGCGCTGGACCCACGTCATCGCGCCCTTTGCCATCCCCAAGCACTGGCCCATCTGGCGTGGGTACGACTTTGGCTTTTCCAAGCCCTTTTCGGTAGGGTGGTATGCGGTGGACGAGGAGGGGCGGCTGTACCGCATCAAGGAGCTGTACGGCTGCACCGGACGTCCCAACGAGGGTCTGCGCATCGACCCGGTGGAGCAGGCCAAGCGCATCCGGGAAGCCGAGCAGAACGACCCGCTGCTGCGGGGCAGGGTGATCCACGGAGTGGCAGACCCCGCCATCTTTGACGAGAGCCGGGGCGAGAGCATTGCGGCCATGATGGAGCGCAGCCCGCATTTTTTGCACTGGCAGCCCGGGGACCACACCCGGCTGGCAGGTAAGATGCAGTTTCACTACCGGCTGCGGTTTGCGCCGGACGGACGGCCGATGCTGCAGGTGTTCAGCAGCTGCAAGCACTTCATCCGTACCCTGCCAAACCTTGTGTACGACGAGAGCAATGTGGAGGATATCGACACCCGGCAGGAGGATCACATCTACGACGAGTGCCGCTATGTGCTGATGGAGCATCCCATCAGCCCGCCCGAGGCTTCTGCCGCGCCGCCAAGGCCGGACGACCCGCTGGAACTGCACCGGCAGGCGCGGTTCTACCGCATCTGAAAAACAGGACAGAAAGGAAAGAACTATGGAAGATACAAGAGCAGAGAGCCTGCCCATCGGCGCGGCAGAGGCGGCGGCTGCATTGCAGACGCTGCAGCGCTACAAGGCGGGCAAGGCGGCGCTGGACAAGCGCCTGATCGATAACGAATTGTGGTTCCGCATGGGACACTGGAAAAACTATCGCGACCCGCTGATGCCCGGCAAGGCGCAGCCCTCCAGCGGATGGCTGTTCAACAGCATTGCCAACAAGCACGCAGATGCCATGGACAACTACCCCGAGCCCATGGTGCTGCCCCGGGCGGCAGACGATCAGGCCACAGCGCAGGCACTTTCCAGCGTGCTGCCGGTGGTGCTGGAGCAGGCGGATTACGAGCAGGTGTACAGCGATGTCTGGTGGCGCAAGCTCAAGCAGGGCACTGGCGTTACCGGCATCTTCTGGGACCCGGCGGCGCGCGGCGGGCTGGGCGATATTGCGGTGCGCAGCGTCAACCTGCTCATGCTCTACTGGGAGCCCGGCGTGCAGGATATTCAGGACTCGCCGGATCTGTTCCACCTCAGTTTAGAGGACACTGCCCGGCTGACTGCGCAGTACCCGCAGCTGACGGGGCACGCCGCCGGGGTGGTGGACGTGCCCCGGTACATCCACGAGGACGGCCAGACCACCGCCAACAAGAGCGTGGTGGTGGACTGGTACTATAAGCGCCCGGACGAGAACGGCAAATTGCGGCTGCACTACTGCAAGTTGTGCAACGGCGTGGTGCTGTATGCCAGCCAGAACGACCCGGCGCTGGCGGCGCGCGGATTGTACGACCACGGCAAGTACCCCTTTGTGTTCGACCCGCTGTTCGTGGAGGAGGATTCCCCTGCCGGGTTCGGCTACATCGACGTGATGAAGGACTGCCAGAATGCCATTGATAAGATGAACCACGCCATGGACGAGAACGTGCTGCTGGCCTCCCGCCAGCGGTATGTGCTCAGCGATACCGCCGGTGTGAATGAGGAGGAGCTTGCCGACCTGAGCCGGGACATTGTGCACGTTGTGGGCCGATTGAACGAGGACAGCTTCCGTCCGCTGCAAACGGCGGGCTTGCAGGGCAACAGTCTGAGCTACCGCAACAGCCGCATCGAGGAGCTGAAGGAGATCAGCGGCAACCGTGACCTGACGCAGGGCGGCACCACCGGCGGCGTGACCGCCGCCAGCGCCATCGCTGCCTTGCAGGAGGCAGGCAGCAAGCTGAGCCGGGATATGCTCAAGAGCGCCTACCGCGCCTTTGCAAGGCAGTGCTACCTTATCATTGAGCTGATGCGGCAGTTCTACGACGAGCAGCGGGTGTTCCGTATCACCGGGCAGCGCGGCGAGAGCGAATTCGTGCCCTTCTCGGCGCAGGGTCTGCGTGCAAAGCCCGTGCCCGCCGTGGGCGGGGTGGAGCTGGGCAGCCGGGAGCCTGTCTTTGACATCGTGGTCAGCGCCGCCAAAAAGAGCACCTTCAGCCGCCTGTCCCAGAACGAGACCGCCAAGGAGTGCTACAAGCTGGGCTTCTTCGACCCCGCTAACGCGGATGCTGCCCTTGCGGCGCTGGAGATGATGGACTTTGAAGGGGTGGAAAAGGTGCGCGCCCGGGTGCGGCAGAACGGCACGTTGGCGCAGCAGCTGTTGCAGCTGCAAGGGCAGATGGCAAGACTGTCTGCCGCTCTTGCGCAGCAGCCCGGCGGCACCCAAACGGCGCAGGACACTGCCGGCCTGACAGCACAGCTGCCGGTGGCGGCGGCTGCCCGCGCCATGAACTGGAACGGAAAGGAGGTGAAGTGAGATGATCAAGGTATGTTACAGTGAACTGGACGGCCCCAAGGGCTTGAGCCTGCGGCTGGAAGCCGCAGGTCACGCGGGCTACGCGCCCGCCGGGCAGGACATCGTATGCGCTGGCGCAAGCACCCTGATGCAGGCGCTGGTGTACCTGCTGGCAGGGGAGGAGAGCGCCCGCAGCGATGCATGGGACGAGCCGGAGGGCCCGCGCCTTGCCGTGGCAGCACAGGCCCCGGTAGCGCCGTGGGTGCAGGGCGCATTTGAACTGGCCAAGGCAGGCTTTACCCTGCTGGCAGAGCGCTACCCGGACAATCTGCGCTTTGCGGATGTGAGCCGCAGCGGACAGCAGAGTATGATGGACTTGCAGCTGTTTGCAGAAGGGGAAACCGCCCCCGCGTTGAGCCCGGAGCAGACCCGGCAGGCTGTGGCTGCGGGCACCCTGAAACCGGAACCCCCCGCTGCGCAGCCGGAAGCGCCCCGGCAGACCCCGGCAGAGCCGGAGCCGCAGCCGGAAACACCCGCAGAGCC
>OLRR01001902.1_pt1 | contig 12131 bp, 9 predicted proteins | sample 1671941 | NCBI WGS metagenome assembly OLRR01 (sample SAMEA3136628, study PRJEB25190) | human gut metagenome
CGTACCAGAAAATCAATGCACCGCTCAAATTCAATATTCTGTTGCATAAGCTCCTTCCGTCATTGTTTTAATCTGAACTTATTTTACAGAACCTGCCGGAAAACCACATTGAATAGAAATTAATTTTAAATCGACATAATCACTTTGAAAATATCCGCATTTTCTCGAACCAAATATACGTTCATGTTATGATAGATATGCTCAATCTTAACTACGAAAGGGGAATTTCTATTGAATCGATGCGATTTTTCTTCTATTAGTGCACAATCTCATATTCATTCGCTGTTCTCAATCTTTACCCTCCAATCTTATACTATTTTTGAAATAATTTCTTTAAATCTATCCCGATCCCATTAAAATTAGGCTCTAATAATATTGATTCTTTCAAATTTTTCCAAAATGACTTCTTTATACCATCATCAAAAAAGAATTCTCGAATATCCTCATCTAAGTATATGTTTTGCTCTTTACAGTCTATAAATTTGTTCTTACCATCATCAATACATGCTTCTCCTGTAAGAATAAAAGAAAAATTTCCTCTTGCCGAACGTAACTGCATTTGTACAACTTGAATATGGCTTTCGCAATCATAAAAAACATCATATTTAAAGTGCTTTTTCTTTTTTAAATTTTTATTATCATCAAAAGGATCTACAATATGTAATTCTGTCAATCTATAGTCTACAGGTAAAATAAAATTATAAATACCACAACTTCCATATCTAGAACTCTCAACAGGTATAAACATATGCTCAAAACAGAAAAAAATCTTACCATAACTGTCTGTAAAATCTTTGATTTTACAAGTAGTAGAAAGCAACTGACATTTGTCAGAGTTATATACTCTTAGCAATCCCACATCCTTATCTGTATTTCCCTTTACATCTGTACAAATATCAGATAATCTATCAACCACTATTCTATTATATTGATTAATGGGTATAAACCTGTATGTTTTGAGCATTCCTTTCGTATCAATAAAGTCAGTTAATAAAATACTTAAATTCATATGTATCCTCCCTACACTTTGCCTTTTGCGAAAAAGTATCCCTTTTGCCAAAATGTATATCAACAATTCCAAAAATCTTACCCCTGGGGTAAATCCGTTTCCGCATGTGTCTTCTGCGGAAACTGAAACACACAACCCTTTTTGCCCCAAATCGGCGCAATCCTTTGATTTATTGGGCTTTTCTTGACAGAAGGCACATCGTCTCAACTGTATTACCACTTTCCCACAAAATCTAACCTTGACGATGCCATCCACAAATATCATTTAGCGAACATACATCTCTTATTATATTTATTTCAGATGAATAATAACCTGCATCCATTAATGAATCCTAAACTCATCCAAAATAACAGCCGCCTGCTCATAATTTAAATTAATCAATATTTCAAGTATATCTTCATATGCTTCAATAAGTTCTTGATCCTGTTTAATTTTATCACTATATGTAATAAAGGATTTAAGGATAATCAACTGTACTATTGCTTCTTGTTCTCTTATTGATTTTTTAAATTTATTTACCTCAGATTTTGCATTTTGAAAGCTATTTCTAATAGAAATTAATATTTCTGGCAGCAATTCATCCATATGCATTTGGTAAATCGTTCTCAACAGTTCCTTTATGTGATATTTTCCATACTTTGTAAATTGCTTATTCAAAAATTGCTTATCTACGTATGAATAATTTGTTTTGATTTTACTCCAGTCTCCCGTGCAATATCTCGTTACAGAAAGCATAAGAGATTTATATAACTGTATTCGAACATACTCCTCATCAATGTCATTTACTTTTTTCTCAATATATAGAATTTTCTTTTTACATATATTTCTTCTTTTTGAGTCAACATATGAGTCAAAAAATTCACATAAAAAATTGCCAAAGATATCTTGATAGAACTCAATTGTATCTGTTGTAAATTTTGTAAAATCAATCTCTTCAAATAATATATCGATTGCCATTTTTGCATCATTTTGGGTTTGAATCATTTCCCGCTGAAACAGCTCTATGATTTCATGTTCTTGGTAAACATCAAAAATTTCGTGAGCATTATAATTTCTTTTAGTATATTTCCAAATATCAATCACACATAGCAAAATTTCATGAATAACCATTCTAAAAGATTCATTCGTAAAATTTAGGCCGCAATTTGCAACATAGCATATTGTAGATATATCATAGTTACTCATATCAAAAACATCTATCTCTAAAGATTCTTCCTGCAGCAGATACCTATCTATTATCTCCTCTTCGCGACTAGTATAACAATTTCCATCATCATCTTTGATATAACGATCTATTCCTGACAACTTAGGTTGCATATTAGGATTAAATATAAACTCCTTATCTTTCTTACTCACTTTCAAATAATTAGCATTATATTTTTGATGTTCCATCTGATCTTCAGATAATTTAATAATTGTATTAAATACCGCTTGTGCCAAAGTCTCGTGATTAGCTAAATATCTCTTCACGTATTTAGCCATTTCATCAATAACACCATGTTGCCCCTTATACATCAAACAATCCAACACAATTTTCTTTATTTTATTTTTTATCCCAATAGCAACGTCATTTTCCAATTGATTCAATAAAACTGGCATAAGTGCAATATCTGCCAAAAAGCTTCCATTAGAAAACAATTTCTCTATTCCGTTAATCCATATTGTGCAAAACTTTTCTCTTTTCTCATTTTCTAATTCTTGATGATTTATTGCACTAGCAATTAAAAGTATCAAAAGATTTTCATATTGAAATGCCATATCAGTATCCTTCATCAATTCTAAAATAACTTTAATTGCATCAAGAGTTGATGGCAAGTCAATCTGCCCAGACACCATATTATCATTACACTTTTTAATCGCCGCATTTAATCTCTGCTTAGGTTTATTGAATTCTTCTTGTCTTAGAACAATTTTTTCTGCTTCCCCTGATATTTGGGGTTCTAACATAATTATATTGTCGGTTATCTTGGTTGCTTTTGCACCACGCATATCCATTTTTTGAATCTGTAAATAGTCCTGTGCATTTTCTGCATCATTTTTTATAATTGAATATAAATAATCAAGAATTCCATAGCATTTATCCTGAACCATTGAATCAAAATATATCTGTGTATGAGATACATATTCTTGTATACTCAAATCACATTTTTTATCCAACTCATATCTATCTTTAAGCTCAGGTATCCCCATGGTCTTAAGAATTTGCCTTTCGAGCAACTCTTTTGTCGGATTTTTTTTGTACAACATATATCTTGTGGTATCCCAATGAACAAGTTCTATGCTTGTAGCCAAATCCAAAGCATAACCCGGTAATTCGTTTTCAAAGTGCATTCCTATACTCTCAATGATTGTAAGCAATACTATATTATTTGATTTTGAATAAATAGTTTCTTTGACATAATTTGCAAATGCAACAGTGAATTCCTGATCCTTTTTACAAATCTCCAAACTGCTTATTATAGCCTCTTTAAGACAAAAAATAACATCTCCTATTAAGGTAGGTACATTGTGATCTCTAATCCCTGCAAGCCACATGTTTCCATTTCCCCAATATTCCTTTATTGCATTACTCTCACTAATTTTTACTTTGATTTTTATTACATATTCAGGATTATTAGTTGCATATTCTAATATTACCCTATTTATAAATTGAATTGCCCAATGAAATCCCACTTTAAAATTCAATCGAAACAGATTCCATAAAAATGCATTCTCGTACACTGTTCTATATAAATAATTATAATGTTCAGCTTTCTCACTTAATCCATATTCAAAACCCTTAGACAGTCTATCGGCTCTATAGAAATCAAATTCCTCTGCATCTACTTTTCCACGTAACCATAGTATATCAGCTATCGAACACAATTCGCTTGCTAATCCAGTTACCAAAGCAGGATAAGCATTCTTCAATGTCCATTCCATAATATCTTCTGACTTACGCATACTTTTTCTATTTCCATTAATATAATTATTAATCAATGTATTAAAAAACTTTTTTAACCACTCTTCTGAGTTATCTGCCATTCGATAAAGTGCTTCCAAGCAAGACGATATTTCATCTATGATTTTATAATAGTTTTCTTGCTCAGATTCCTGCAACGAATATTCCACATAATATTCCATCATAGCGCATGCATCTGAAGCAATAACTGCCACTTTATCTTCTTGTTTCGCATAATCCAAGCATAACTTAACTATATCATCTCTTCCGATTATATTTTTCTTATATATTTCTTCGTTTTTCAAAAGTCGAATAATACATGGTCTTCCATTACCAATTGGGGACAATTTCATTTGTGGTGATTCTTGTCTAATATGTAATAACTCACCTTCAAATGCGAACAAATTAATATTCTTCACAAAGTCGAACAACATGCCTTGTTCCAGAATCTCCGACCCTTGTTCTTCGAAATAATTATCACAAAACCTTGACTTAACAATTCCAATTTCTGTTTGCCTTTTCCAACTTTGCGGAATCTCATCAGAAAAAGTAAGGCTATATAAAAACTTATCTCTATTTACCTGTATAAACATTTTATTTGAAATCCAAATCTGATACCGTCTATACACACATCGCCCAAGATTTTCTATTTCATCATAGAAGGTCTTATACTTCCCTTTGCACAAATCAAAAGCTTTATCAAAATAATGTTCAAAGCAAATATCTTCGAAAATATCATATTTCAGTCTAATATAATCTCCTTGTTGAGCAATTACACCTTCTGAAAGCAATGCATGCATTATGTCTCTATCTATATCGTCCTTATGAATACCCAACATAAATTTTCTAGCTCTTTCAAACACAATCTTCTCAACAGTTTCAATAACTTTGTTACTGAGTATGCCATACATTCGAGATTTTTCCTCCAAACATATTATGTTTTTCCAAATATATTCTCTTAGAGAATTTTCATCACCTATATTATCAATATCCATCGAATTACTAACTATCAAGTTTATATAAAAGGGCGATTTTAATAAATCAACATATGAATTTGTTTTATACATTTTATGAATAATCGGATATTGCTTCATAAGCAATGCAAGTTCATCTTCTGTTATATCGCCAACTTCATAAATTTTTATTGAAAAATTTGTTTCCAGTTTAATAAAAGCATTTTTATCACTCGTTCTACAAGATGTTACTATGTACACATTTTGATATTCTGCCGCCATATCATACAAATACTGTAATAATTCAAATTTTGTTTCGGCACAGTCCGCAATAAACTCGAGAGCATCAATAAAGAATATTAATTTCTTTCCATTAATACACTCTAAAACGTCTTGGATACAGCAACCCCAAATGTCGTCAATATGACTTTCTTCCAAAAATCTTTCAGCACGAGCATATAAAACCAATTTTTCATTTTCAACATATTTTTTGCATAAAACAGATTTACCGCTACCAGCTCCACCTTGTATTGAAATATATCGCTCATTGTCTTTTGTTATTTTTTCAAGAAATTCATTTCTATCGATTTCATACTCTCCGTTAATCAATCCTTCAATATTTTTCAACCCTGAATTACTAAGTTCCAATGCACCTTTAAATTTTCTGATATTAATATTAAAGTTCTCATACTCATCCTTTAATACCTTGTATAATTTCTTCTGAAAATTAAGATCATTTTGTGCTTTAGTTATAATATCATTTGTAGTAATCAAATTATCTTTAATAGTAAATGAAATACTCCCAATTTGATTATCCCCACTATACTCTCTCACCTTATCAATACTATTATTACTAAGTACAAAAAATACAATATTCTTTAAGTCCGAGCATTTTTTATCTTTTGAATCCCTTATCTTTTCCAATGTAGTTTTTATTTTTGTTGGTACATCTTGTACAGTACTTACCTGCACTAAAAGTTCTCTGTTTTCTGATATCAAATCTACATATGGATAAGTTGCCGTCTCGTCATTCAGATTACTAAACTTCTGTCCGAACCATACATTACATACCTCAATCGCAAATAACTCAAACATTTTTGCAGCATCAAATAATCCGTTTTTATTTGCCATTTTGATTTTTTCATCATATGAAGACATATATTCAATTATGAAACCCATTCTTTCGTTTGAATTCAACATATATTCAATGCTCCTTATCCGTTAGTTTCTTTTAAAATATTTACCTGAGTTCATTCTCAATTTCTTCTATCGTTGGCATAGAAGCTCTATATTCCACAGGCAATAAATTTGACAACTTATACTCAGATATTCCTATCGGTTCTTTTGAACTATTTACCGCATATTTTGCAAGGATATTATTTTTGCTTTTGCATATAATCAGACCAATTGTTTTTGCATCAAAATCTGTCTTGACCAAATCATCCACAATATTCACATATGTACCAATCTGTCCAATGTCTCTCGATGTAAAAGCTACTATTTTAATTTCAACAACAACGTAACAATGCAAATACAGATGATAAAATAAAAGATCTATTTTTTCCTCTGTTCCTTCAATCGGTATTGTATATTCTCTTCCAACAAAAGCAAACCCTTTTCCAAGTTCCATAAGAAATTTTGTGATGTTGTCCATCAATGCGTCTTTTAACTCTTTCTCACTATAATCTTCTCTGATTGCTACGAAGTCGAAATTATATGGATCCTTTGTTATTTCCTGTGCAAGGTCGCTTTGTGGTTCAGGCAATGCGTATTCAAAGTTTGAAATTGCTTTTCCCTGACGCTCATATAAATCGGTATCAAGAAAATTTAAAAGTACTGCCCTTGACCAATTATTTAAAATCGTTTTCTTCACAAAAAATATTGATTTTTCCCTGTCCAATTTACATTTATCAATGATAGCTCTATGATGTCCCCACGGAATCGAAAACAATTCTTTATCCGATAAATCTCCCACAAGTTGTGGAACATTTATTGAATCCTCTTTGCTCTTCAATTCTTCCACAAATTGTGGAAGAATTGGATCACTGTACAATTCATAAAATTTCTTCATATATCTGAGATTCGAACTTGATAAGCCTTGAACCCCTGGCAAAATTGTTCTCATATCTTTACTTAAATTAACAAAAAATCCACTGCCCCACTTACTTTCAGCCGACTTTTCTACAATATCTCTTCCTATAGACCAATAGAAACCAATCATTTCCTGATTAACAGAAACAGATGCCTTAATCTGTCTCTGTTTATAGCGTTTTCCTATGTCCTCAATCCACTTCCTATACTCTTCATCCATTTTTATAAGTTGATTCATGTAAACCCCTTTCAGAATTCTGTTTTTTCCCACATCTCTTTATAGGCATTGACATAAAAATTTATACATCCAGGATATGTGTATACAAATCTTCTGCACAACTTTTTATACAATTCCAGCATACTCGCATCATCTGCGAAATCTAATAAGTAATCGAGACAATGAGACAATTCTTCTTCTGATACCTCTCTGTTGCACAATTCCTCCACTATGGGTAAATATATTTCATATGCCTGCTGTCTAATCTTGTTGAGCTCAATTACCGCGCTAAATATATCATTTCCCATTCCATTTGACCTCCAAATAACTGATATAATTTCTTCAATAGTTGTTATAATCAAAGCTCACAGTAAATAACATATAAATAACGCTCATATTAAATCACCCCAAAATGTTTTAATGCATCCTTTATCGCTTCTACTTTCTCCGCCGTCGGATGCCTTCTCGGCTGTTTCAACTCTTCTACCATATTAGGTGCATCATACATCGGCAATCCTAAATTTCTTTTTACCTCTGCGATATATGCCGTATGTACTTTGAAGCCATATTTTTCTTCAATATATTCTTGTATCATTTTATATGTAACCCTTGGAGCCGGCTGATATTGCTTTGCCCGCTCCGCAATTTTATCTAAAGGTACCTTTTCTTCACCTTCTCCAAATTCAACTTTCACATCTATATGGCTATCTGGTGACTTGTGGGACAAGAGCACGATGCTTTCAACGTGCACAGTCTGAGGGAATTGGTCAACTCCACACACTTTCTTTAACTCATATCCATTATCACACAAGAATCTCAAATCCCTTGCAAGTGTCGCACTGTCGCAACTTACATAAACCACTCGTTTTGGCTGCATCTTAAGAATTGTTTTAAGCAACATCTCATCACAGCCTTTACGTGGTGGATCAACAACGATCACATCCGCATAAACACCATTTTTCTCATATTCTCTCGGCAGAACTTCCTCTGCTTTTCCAACAAAAAATTCCACATTCTCGATATGATTGATCTGTGCGTTTCTCTTTGCGTCTTCAATTGCTGCCGGAACAATCTCCACACCACGGACAAACTTTGCCTTCTGCGCAAGGAACAGAGAAATCGTCCCAATTCCACAATACAGATCCCAGACAGTCTCTTCCCCGTGAAGATCTGCATATTCCAGTGCCTTGGAATACAGCTTCCAGGTCTGTTTTGGATTTACCTGGAAGAAAGAAAGCGGTGATATTTCATATGAGATATCGCCAATCTTATCTGTGATATAATCTTCTCCCCAAATAGTTTTGACCTTGTCACCAAGAATCACATTACTTCGCTTTTTATTCATATTCAGAGAAATACTGGTCATTCCTGGAATCTCACAAAGTTTCTCAACCAGTTCCCTCTGATGTGGAAGATCCTGTCCATTGATAATCAGACAAACCATCAGTTCGCCGGTAAAAAATCCATAACGGACAAAAATATGGCGTACCAGACCCTTGCCTGTTGCTTCATCATACGGTGCGATGTTGTACTTTTCCATATGTGCAATCACACGGTCAAGAACATCTTTATTCTGTGGAATTCCAAGTGCACAATCACGGTTCTCAATAATTGCATGCGTACGTCCGGCATAAAAACCTGTAACGATTCTTCCTTCTTTATTTCTACCAACTGGAAATTGTGCCTTATTACGATAATGATAAGGATTGTCCATCCCGATCAGTGGTTCCATTGGAAACTCTGTAAATCCACCTATCCGTTCCAGATGGCCACGAAGTTTCTTTTCTTTGAACACTTTCTGTTCCTCATAAGAAACAGCCTGGAGCTGGCAGCCACCACACTGGCGGGCAGACAGACACACCGGTTCTACGCGGTATGGCGATGGTTTCAGGATCTCCATCAATCGTCCATAACCGTAATTCTTTTTGGCTTTCATGATCTTAGCCATAATAGTATCTCCAATGACTGCGTCTTTTACAAAAACAGTGAAGCCATCAGCTTTGCCAATGCCTTCACCATCTGTTCCGCAATCCACAATCTCTAACGTAACAATGTCATTTTTACGATATTCCATGAGGATCAAACGTCTCCTGTCCTTCTCAGATTTGATTCAAAAAGTCTGTTATATCCAAGCCACTCTTTCTTACCTTTATCTGCTGCAAAGATTTCTGTCAGTGTCTCCATACGGGCATCTGTATTGTCAGCAAGATTCAATGCCACCGCTTCTGCCAGTGCCGGTTTCTTCGGAGAACCATATTCCAGTTCACCATGATGCGCCAGAATACAGTGCACCAGTTGGTTTTCCAGCATTTCCGGAAAATCCGGAATTTCTTTTGCCAGGTCATGTATCATCTGTGCGCCAATAATAATATGACCAAGAAGCTGTCCTTCATCAGTATAATCATTCAGCGGAAAAGAGGAAAGCTCCTTCGTCTTACCAACATCATGAAGAAGTGCTGCTGTAATCAGCAGATCTCTTTTAAGAAGCGGATAAGCACTTGCCATATAGTCACAGAGTTTTGTTACACTTAAAGTATGCTCCATCAGTCCACCGATAAATCCATGATGGACAGTTTTTGCCGCAGAATGTTCTTGGAAAGATTTCAAAAACTCTTTATCTTCTACAAAAAGTTTATTCAGTAGTGCTGACAGGTATCTGTTCTTCACTGTTTTTATCATAGCCAACAGCTGTCCGTACATATCATCTGTACTGTTTTCACTGACCGGAAGATAGTCTGCCGGATCGTACTCACCTTCCTGTGCTTTTCGAACTCTCTTAATGTTCAACTGCATAGCTCCTGCAAAAGTTGTCACATCTCCGACTACATCAATATAATCCAATGCATCAAAATCATCGATTCCCAATGAATTCGGATCCCAGATTTTGCCATCCAACACCCCTGTTTTGTCCTGTAAAATCAGATTCTCATATGGCTTTCCGTTCTTTGTCATTGCCGACTGTTTCTGTTTGCAAAGGTAGATTCCGTTAAGACGGTCTCCCTCATGTAATTCGTTAATAAAACGCATATACTGTTTCTCTTTTCTTTCTATTTTTCTTTGATCAATACATTTAATTCTACATTTACATATGTACCATAGGGATTCTTACGATATACTTCAAGCTTGACTCTTGAGCCTTTGACCAGACTCTGAAGAATCGCCGAATACCTATTCATGGAACTGATTTCTTTTCCGTTCAATGCATGAACAATATCTGCATTCTGTACTCCTGCCGTCATAGCCGGTGAATCTTCTTCCACCGCATCTACATATACGCCTCGTGGAATGTCCAGATTTTCAGACTGATATTTTGAAATCGTTGTACCCTGAATTCCAATATAGCAGATATCCTCACCATTTGCCATACCTTCCAGAAGTGGACGCAGCTGTGCTGCTTCAACAGCTCGAATCACGCTGCTGTTTTCATTTTCCTGACTGCAGATGATTCCTACAACTTCACCGGACATATTCAGAAGAATTCCTCCTCCGTCCTCACTTCCTACCATATTTGTTGTAAGCATTCCATATTCTTCATCCGCAATTTTCATGCTGCCCGTTACAGAAGTAACCATACCACTGACCAGTGAGTCATAATCCCCGGTTGGACTACCGATTGCAATAACATCATCCATTTGCTCCATGTTATCTTCCGTGGCAAGTACAGCCTCAGAAATCTCATCTTTTGTAGAATCGTTTAACTCTGTGAATGGAACGCGGAACACATAAAAGCCTGTCCGGACATCTTTCTTACACAGCTGTGCATCTGCCATATCTCCATTTGAAAATGTCACCTGAAAATTTCCTGCATCATTCATTCTGTCGGAATATGTCATGATGTAAAAAGCTTCCGTATTTTTTAGGAAAACAAAACCTTCTTCTTCTCCGTATTTCAAGAACGAATCATCCAGTAGATCTGAATCTGTACCGAGTGCTGCTATTCGCACAAGTGCTCTGCGCGGTGTCTCAGATACTTTTCTCACCTGTTCAGCCCATGTACCCGACTTTTCATCCTCTGCATCTATCTCTGTTGAAGGTTTAGTATTTGCCAGTGCTGTTGAAGTGTTTTCATCCTCTGCTTCATCCACACGTGAAGCAGCTGTAACAGATGGCACCAATGTAACATCGGTATACTGTTCCGAATGTTTTCTCAAAGACGGTGCTACTTCTGGCAAAATCAGTGCTGCAGTGCCTGCCGCACAGCCACCAAAAATCACTCCACATACTGCTGCTGTCAGGAACTTATGCAGCAACATTTTCCTGTCCGCTGGACGCTCTTTTATTGTTTCCTTTATGAAAGGGTAATTCTCCGAAGATGGCTCTTTGTCATTTCGTTTTACCATAAGAATTCTCCTATAAATTCCAACCTGATAATTCGGGTTATATTTTAGCAAAATTTTATGAAGTTTTTATGAACAATTCTTTTCCATTTTTCGTTCTTGTCTGCAATGCTGATGAAATTTTCTTAATAAAATAAAACTCTTTTTTCTACAAATATTTTTATATTATATCATCCACACATGAAATCAAATACATAGCACTGTAAAATCAAAGTAAATATTTCGATCAACAGAACCTTTTATGACAACATCTCTTTCACACAAGTACTTCGATAATCACTTGGTGATATTTTATATCTTTCTTTAAATACTCGGTTAAACGTTCTCTGACTTTCAAATCCACTATCCAGACAAATATTTGTAATAGAATCACTCGTATTTTCCAAACGATGGCATGCATAGTTCAGCCTTGCATCGTTAAGATATTGATTAAAGTTTCTATGGAATGTTTTGGAAAAGAGTCTGGATAAAACATATTTGCTCACGCCCAGGTCTTTTGCCATCTCTTCCAACGAAAACTTCTTCTTGAAATTTGCTGATATATAGGAAACTGTCTGGTAAATAAGATCGTTGCTCCCCACAT
>OLRR01001910.1_pt1 | contig 12090 bp, 9 predicted proteins | sample 1671941 | NCBI WGS metagenome assembly OLRR01 (sample SAMEA3136628, study PRJEB25190) | human gut metagenome
GCAGCGGGCAATAAGGTGGCGGCGCTGCTTTCAAGCTCCGTTGTGTCCACGGACCTCACGACCGGGCGGCAGGAAGCCGCCTGCAATGTGCCGGCCGATACAAAAAGCATCGCCATGGCGGACGAAAGCACCGTGTATCTGCTCGGCGTGCGCGAGATTCGGAAAGAAAATCTTAAGGTGATCGAGGCCGATAATACATTGTCGCAAACAGAGTAATGTGGTATAATCACTGTATCGCACAAGGCGCGCGGCAGGCGTGCCGGAAAAAGGAGAGTGTTTTTATTGGGATGGATATTTGACATTGCCGTTGTGGTGCTCGTCATCATCGCGGCCGTCATCGGTGCAAAAAAGGGATTTTTCAGAGCATGCTTTGATTTCTGCGGTGCGCTCGTCGCGATGATTGCGGCGGGGCTTTTGAGCAGTCCTGTTGCAGAGTGGATCTTTACAACGTTCTTTCGCCCCTCGCTTGTGGAGAAAATCTCTGCGGCGGTCATGGGGCTTGGCGCGGGCGAAGCCGTGAACACCGTTTTCGATGCCTTCCCGGAGCTTATCCAGCGCGCGCTCGAGGCTGCCGGCATCACACAGGGCAGTATCATGGCGCAGGTGCAGGATAAGACGGACAGCATCGCAGAGGCCATTACGGATGCACTCAGCCCCATGCTCATCAACGTCATCGGCGTGTTCGTCATGCTGGTGCTATTCGTATTGTTCATCGTGGTACTGAGAGGCGTTGCAACGCTTTTAACGGGCATTTTCTCGCTGCCGGTCTTAAGCGGCATCAACGGTGCGCTCGGCGCAGTATTCGATGTGCTGATGCTCGTGCTCATTTTGTGGGTCGTCCTCGCGTGTACGCAGGTATTTGTGCCCATGCTGAGCGCAGCGCAGCAGGTAAAGGTGCAGGCGTTTGAGAATACCTCCATGCTTTTGAAGCTGCTTGGCAGCTTTAACCCCGCTTACCACTTAATGCAGTGAACAGCGGCTAAAAGGAGATTCGGAAATTCGTAAGGGAAAGGAACTACACTATGTCTGATGCCAAAAGCCAAAAGACAAAGAAACCCATCAATCAGAATTTAACGGTGCCGAACGCCATGTCTGTGTTCCGCATTTTGGTCATTCCGTTTTTTGCGTATTTTTTTCTGAAAGGCAACCTCACAGCGGCCATCGTCGCACTGGGGCTTTCCGGCCTTTCCGATGCGCTGGACGGCATGATCGCGCGGCACTTCAACCAGATCACGGAATTAGGCAAAATGCTGGATCCGTTAGCCGATAAGCTGACGCAGGGCACGGTGGCCATCTGTATCGCCGTGCACTACCCGTCCATTTGGCCGCTTTTGGCGCTGCTCGTCTTAAAGGAGCTCGTCATGTTGTGCGGCGCATGCTATCTGCTGAAAAACGGCAAAAAGCCGTGCGCGGCAAAGTGGTACGGCAAGGTCTCCACAACACTGTTTTATATCGCCATCGGACTCATCGTCGTCATGGACGGCTTTATGAAGGTTTCCGAGAGCACGTTCAATATCGCGTCCACCACGGCGCTCGTCATCACGGCGGGCTTCATGGTGTACACGTTCATTCGATATTTCGGCGTGTTCCGCGAAATTTTGAGATCGACCGACGGCAAATACGATTTGAACCTGCCCGAAGAAATGCGGGCAAAGAAAGAGCGCACACCGAAAAACTAACGGTCTGCGCCGGAAAGGAAAATGTCTATGATGATGTGTACACGCTGCAAGAAGCGGCCTGCGGTTGTGTTCGTTTCCCCTTCAACGGATATGAACGCCACGCAGGGCTACTGTCTTGTCTGCGCAAAAGAGCTCGGCATTAAGCCGGTGAATGATATTATGGAGAAAATGGGCATCACGGAGGAGCAGCTGGAGGCGATGACCGAAAGCATGAACGATTTGATGTCGATGTCCGACGACGGCAGCTTTGAGCCGGGCGGCGCGGTACCGTTCCCGTCCGAACTGCTGGGTCAATTCGGTATGAACGCAAACAGTGACGGCACAGAGCCGGCAACCCGCGAAAGCCAGCCGAATGACAAGAAAAAGAAGGAGAACTTCCACAAATCGAAGCGTAAGCACATTGCGGCGTACTGCACCGACCTCACCATGAAGGCGAGAAACGGCGAGCTGGATGCCATCATCGGCCGCGAGCGCGAGATTGAGCGTGTGGTGCAGATTTTGTCCCGCCGCACGAAGAATAATCCGTGTCTCATCGGTGAGCCGGGCGTCGGTAAAACGGCCGTTGCAGAGGGGCTTGCCCTGCGCATTGCGGCAGGCGAAGTGCCCGCGAAGCTGCGCAAAAAAGAAGTGCAGCTTCTGGATCTCACGGCGCTCGTCGCCGGTACGCAGTTCCGCGGCCAGTTTGAAAGCCGCATCAAGGGACTTGTAGACGAAGTGAAGCAGGACGGCAACATCATCCTCTTCATCGATGAGGTGCATAACCTCGTCGGCACAGGCGATGCAGAGGGCAGCATGAACGCGGCGAACATTCTAAAGCCTGCGCTGTCCCGCGGAGAAATTCAGGTCATCGGCGCAACGACGTTTTCCGAGTACCGCAAGTACATTGAAAAAGACGCCGCACTGGAGCGCCGCTTCCAGCCCGTCACCGTGACAGAGCCGTCCATCGACGACGCAACGGATATCATCCGCGGCATCAAAAATTATTACGAAAAATACCATAACGTGCGCGTTTCCGACCAGATTGCGAAGCGCATCGTCGTGCTTTCCGAGCGATATATCAGCGACCGTTACCTGCCGGATAAGGCCATCGATTTGTTGGACGAAGCATGCGCCTGCGCCGCGCTGCGCAACAAAAAGCTTGCGGATTATGAAGAAGCAAATTTGAAACTCGAAAAGCAGCGCAAGGCGGAAGCCGAGATCGATGGCGCAGAGAATGTCGATTACGAAGCGCTTGCCGAAGCGAAATATAAAGTCGCGGCGCTCGAAAAAGAGCTTGCCGCGTTTGACCCGAACGAAGTCACCGCGCCGGTAACGGAAGCGGATCTCGCGTATGTCATCGAGCTTTGGACGGGCATTCCCGCTGCAAAGATTGAGCAGAGCGAGCTCGGTAAGCTTGCCCATCTGGAAGAAAAGCTGAGCGAGCACATCGTGGGGCAGGAGGAGGCCGTCAAGGCTGTTTCCGCCGCCATCCGCCGCAGCCGCGTGCAGATCAACCCGCGCCGCCGCCCGGCCTCGTTCATCTTCGTCGGCCCCACCGGCACCGGCAAGACCGAGCTTGTGCGCGTGCTTTCGAAAGAGCTGTTCGATTCCCCGGAGACGCTCATCCGCCTCGATATGTCGGAGTTCATGGAAAAGCACTCGGTCTCGAAGATCATCGGTTCGCCCCCGGGCTATGTCGGCTACGATGAAGCCGGTCAGCTCACCGAAAAGGTGCGCCGCCGCCCGTATTCCGTTCTGCTCTTCGATGAAATCGAAAAAGCACACCCGGATGTTATGAACATCCTGCTGCAAATTCTCGACGAAGGCCGCATTACGGATGCGCACGGCCGCACGGTCAACTTTGAGAACACCGTCATCGTCATGACCTCCAACGCGGGCAGCAACAGCCGCGAAGCGCTCGTCGGCTTCAACCGCACCAGCGCGGACATTAGCCGCGAAAAGGCCATGCGCGCGCTGTCTGATTTCCTGCGTCCCGAGTTCCTGAGCCGCATCGATGAGATCGTCGTCTTCCGCCCGCTGAATGAGGAGGACTACAAGAAGATCGCGGTGCTCATGCTGAACGAGTACGTCGGCACGCTTAATGAGCGTGGCATCACGCTGCGCTGGACGGACGAAGCCGTCGCGAACATCGCGCATCGTGCCGTAGGCGGTAAGAGCGGCGCCCGCGACATCCGCAACACCATCCGCCGCACGGTGGAAGACAAAATCGCGTCCCTCATTGTCGAGAAAGGCGAAGGCAACGTCACCGGTATTCTCGTCACCGAAAAAGACGGCGAGATCGACGTGGAGCTAATCTAACTTTATAAACCGCAAATCCCCGCACAGCGCTGTTCATTAAAAGCCTGTGCGGGGATTTTTGTATGCGGAGGAAGTAAGTCCGATGTATTCAGTTTGTCAGGATGATGGCCTGCTCGAAAAGGGCGGTGTAGGCGACCTCCACGCTGTCTTTGCCGTAGTAGATGTCCTGCCCGGCGAGAGGGTCACTGAAGTAGTAGCCGTTTTCGTCATAGCCCGTAAGGACGAGCGCATGCATGGGGTAGACCCACGTAATTTCCCGGCCGGTCTCCGGCACCGTCCAAATGTCGCTTTCAATCGGCGGCTCCATGCAGATAGTCGCCCAGATCATCACCGGGGTGTTGTTGTCAATATAGCTTTTTAGGCGATAAAGCGGCACGCCGCTCAGACGCTCGGCGTGGTAGCCGGTGTTTGTGAGAAACTCGTTCATGGCGCGTTCAATGACGGTGGAGTAGCATCCCCAGCCGGTTTCCGAAAACGGGTCGCCGGGGAACGCCTCCCATGGGTCGCAGCCGATAAGCTCTCCGTTTTCGTCCGTGTGCGGCACAGCACTGTGTCGGAAGCTTTCGGGTGCCAAATTTACATTTTTGTGCGTTTGCATAAAGATCCCCCTTTTTAAAACTTCTTTATAACCGGGTGAAAATTTCTCTTAGCAGAGTGAGCACAAGCAGGTGAGCGGGGTAAAACAGGTAGTAGCCCCACTGCAAAACTTTGCTTCGGCGACCAAGCGTGTGGTTGTAGCATAAAAGAAGCGGTACACACAGCAGTACGAACGGCCTCAGCCACACGGGCAGCGTAGAGCCGTAGACGAAATACTGCAAAACATACAAAAGCGTGACGAGCCCGAAAAACGACCATTGCTTTTTGGGGCTTTCCCGAAAGACGGCAAAGCCGAAGATCCACAGCACGGCGATGTAATTCCAGTTTGCGGGGTAGGCGAGCAGGCAGCACAGCCCGAGCAAAAGCAGCCGCACCCAAACGGGTGCGCGCAGCCGTTTCCACAGCGTGACGGCGAGAAGCCCCAAAAAGAGTCCCCACAAAACGCCCGTCACGTACCAGAACTCCCAAACCGTGAATTTAAAGCACAGCGCATACGGCACATGGGAGATGACCGCCGCAATAAACAGCCGCAGCAGGTACTTTTTCAGATTCGACGTGTACGTGTAGCCCTCCGCAACGAAAAAGCACATGATGGGCGCGGCAATCTGCCCCACGGCGTGGAAAAACAGCGCGGCGGGCGCGGTATCTGCCAAAAAGACAGTGGCGGCGTGGTCCAGCACCATGGCGAGGACCGCAATGAGCTTTAAGGTGTTTGCGTTCAGCGCGGGGCGCGAAAATGTGCACGCGGTTCTGTTTATATCGGTCATGCATTCGCCCCTCTCCTCTTTCTGCTTTAACTATACCGAAAAAGACGCAAAAAAGTCCCCCGCAAACTGCAAAAAAGTTGCAAAATTGCGGGGGACGGGTGTTTGGCTTTTAGATTTTTAAGAGTAGAGGGAGTCAGCCGTCGTAAACGTAAGCTTCTTGATAGGTGCTTTCACTGGATAAAAAGGTCTCCGAACGGTAAACGTCGGGATCCAAACCGTAACCGGTGATGCTCTCGGAAATGGCATCGTAAAAAACCGTCATGGTGTAGCCGATCTCATTGCGCAGAACGATCAGAGATTCATCGCGGTAATCGATGGAGGAGGCGGAATCAATACTGTATACAAAGTTGTACAGCATGTCATACATGCTGTCTCGTAAATCCACAAGCAGTTCAACTCGCCAATCTTCTTCCGGGGTCGTATCAGGCGGAAAAGAGAATAAATGCGCGGGAAAATCATAGAAAGAGGCAAGAAGAGAGGTGTATTTATCCGACGTATAATAGCTTTCAACCTGACTTGTGAATTCGTCTGCATCTGCTTCTGCGTGCGTAGCGACGAAGAGTGCAGTAACGACAAGATTGAAAAACTCGCTGTCCTCCGGGAAAGCAGCCGTTGCGGCATCTATTTCCGTAGCATGTACATACAGCGGAATGCCGGATATGGGGGTGAAGACGAAATCCACAAGGAAATCTCTACCCTCTTTGGTGTTTACCGTTACATTCTGCGCGTAAATGTATTTTGGCAGCGTGGAAAAATTATCGTTTGGATCATACGTGTGCATATAGCCGGAAAACTGCATGTTGTCATTGATGGTGCATCCCTTTAAAAAAGGTTCAATAATGCTGCGCACGTAAAGATCGGACATATCAATATAAACATAAGGGTCTTGCAGTTGGTTGTTATAGGTATAGAAACGACTGTCGCCGGTGCTTTCGGCATATGTTTGTAGGTCGTCTGTAATGCGCATTTTTATGGAGTACGGAACAGACTGGTTATCGGAAGCGTACATCTGTGATTTAGAATCATCAATATCATTCCACGGCGGCAGAATAAGGCTGGAGGGGTCTTCCAAATACAGCGGGCTTTCTGCGCCGGTAATCTGCGCGGCGCTTTCCTTGTTTTTAAAGTTTGGCATCACGCGGCTGAATAGCGTGGGGGAGAAATAGCCGAGCGTCAAAATGGCGGCGCAAAGGAACAAAGGCAGAAAAGCCGAGAGAAAAATGTTGCGTTTCATATCGTTCTGCCTCCTTTGTAGCGGGTTTCGCGCTGCTTTTTGCGCTTCTGGCGTTCTTTTTCACGCGCCTTATCGCGTGTTTTCTCGCGCGGCGGGCGCTTCTGCAAAAGCGCTTCCAGCTCGTCGCCCTGATTTTTCGGAATGGGCGCTACATTCATGTGAATGATAATCGTGGTGCCCTTCTGGTAGGTGGAGCGAATTTCAAGCCGCGCCCCGTGGCGGCGGCAGATGTCGTCGCACAGCGCAAGGCCGAGGCCCGCGCCGCCTGCCTTGCGGCTGCGCGCTTTGTCTTCCATGTAGAACGCTTCCGTTGCGCGGCGCACGGTATCGGGCTTCATGCCCATGCCGCGGTCGATGACGGAGACCACCGTGTGGCCGTCCAACTCGGACTGAATGAGCCAGATTTCGGAATTGTCCGGGGAAGCCTTCGCGGCGTTATCGATGAGGTTATAAAGCAGCGATAAAAACAGCTCGCGGTCAATGTGCAGCACGGCGTTTTTGTGCAGCGTTGTCAGCTTGATGCCGCGCCGCCCGAGCACCGGCGCCATGGTGGCGTGCACATCAGAGAAAAGCTGTGCCACGGGAATATCCGCAAAATCGAGCGGGGTGTTATCGGTAGAAGCCAGCGTCAAAAGCTTTGCGGAAAGCCCGCGCAAGCGCTTGGCTTCTTCCACAATGGCAGAGGCAAAGTCGCGCCGCTGCTCGTCCGTGACAACGCTTTTGATGCGCAGAATATCCGCAAAGCCCAAAATGCTCGTCAGCGGCGTTTTCATCTCGTGCGCCATGGCGTCCGCAAAGCGCTTGCGGCTTTCTGCAATACCGCGCAGCTTTTCCTCGCGCTCGTTGATGGAAGCGGTCATCTCGTTGATGCTGTGTGCAAGCGTTTTCAGCTCCGAGCTGCCCTTTTCGGGCATACGCACGGTGTAGTCGCCCGCGGCCGCCGCGCCGATGGTCTTTACGGCGCGCTTTAACGGGCGCAGAAACCCCAATACGGAAATGAGCAGCAGTACGGAAATACCGCCGCCGCAGCAAAGTCCCCACATGCGCGCGTTGTTCAGGTTGGCGTCGTGCTCGTCATACACATTCGTAACGTCATACACCGTGCGCAGCTCATACGACATGGCTTCCAGCTTGATGATGGAGACCACCATGAGGTACGTCTTTTCGCCGGCGTCGAAGATTACCGTTTTGCCGTCCGTAATGGCATCGTTCGGCTTGACGGAAGCTAAATCATACGAAGCGCCGTCCAAGACCTCGGTGCCGACCGCCGTGATGGTCTTGCCGCCCTTTTTCACTTCTATCACGTCTGCGGTGGAAATGTCTGTCGTAATGGTATCCTTCAGCATGTCTGTCAGCTGATCGGTGCTCAAAAACAGCGTGTTCGCCTTTAAACGCTCATACGCCGCGTGGTTGGAAAGCGAAGCCGCCAGGGCCGAATGTGCGGAAGCGGCGGAATTGACCTCGCGGGCTATGGCACTGCGAAAGTGACTATCCAGTATGTAAAACTGCGTGAGCTGCACGGCGAGCGTGACGAACACGAGCGCAATGAGCGATATTTTTTGCCATAGCTTCATAAAAGACTCCCTTTACGCTTATCGGCGCTCTAAGCGGTAGCCGAGCTTCGGAATGGTGATGAGCTTGCCCTGCAATCCCATTTTGCGGCGCACCTGCTGCACGTGAATGTCCACACTGCGCGATTCACCGGTGAAATCAAAGCCCCAAATGTTCGAGAGCAGCTGCTCGCGCGTGATGGCAACGTCCGGGTTGCGCATGAAAAAGACGAGTACGTCAAACTCCTTCGGTGTCAGCGCCACGGGCATGCCGTTTTTCAGCGCCGTGTGCTTTTCAATGTCCACCTGAATATCGCCGTAACGCAGGTGCATTTCGCTTTTGCCCGCGCGGCGCAGCACCACTTCAATGCGCGCCAAAAGCTCCACGGGCTCAAACGGCTTTACAATGTAATCCTCTGCGCCGCCGCGCAGACCCTTTACCTTGTCCGCCACCGCGCCGAGCGCCGTCAGGAAAATCACCGGCGTTTCGCAGCTTTCCCCGCGGATGTGCTCCAAAACGGCAAAGCCGTCCATGCCGGGCAGCATCACGTCGAGCAAAATGAGGTCATACGTGCCGTTTAGGATGGTTTGTACGGCCTCTTCGCCGTCTGCGCAGCGGTCGTATTCGTAGTCGCCGATCGAGAGCGTGGCGGCCAGCATTTTCGAGATATTTTCATCGTCTTCCACAATCAGAATGCGGATCATACAGTCCTCCTCTTTTCCCCTTTTTGCCGGCACCCATCCGACGATTATGTTAACCCTATTGTAGCATAGAAAAAAGCGGGCTTCAAGGAAAGAAGCCCGCCGGTAACGGTGTGTAAATTCAATTTTGCAAAAATTTTGCAGAAAGGGAAAATTTAGCTTTCACCATTCTCCGCTTTTTCGCGGTGGATGCGCAGCAAAGTGAAGCCGAACGGCGGCAGCTTGAAATCGCCGCCTGCGGGGTTCGGGTACGGCGCGCCGAAAATAAACGCTGCATTGTCAAGATGCAGCCCCGGAATGACCGCGTTTTCCATGCTGCGGTTCACGGCAACGAACAGCGCGTCCTCGCCGCCTTCCGTTTCCACATAGCGCTCAAATGAAAGCACGTTGTCGTGTGCATAAACACTGCGCAGGCCGCCGTCTTTTAAAATGTCGCCGTGCTCCTGCCGCAGCAGGCCGAGGTAGCGGTACCATGCGATAAGGTTCTCGTCTTCGTGTCCCCACGGGTAGCATGCGCGGTTGAACGGATCGCGGTAGCCCTCCATGCCGGCTTCGTCGCCGTAGTAGATGCACGGCACGCCCGGCAGCATAAACTGCAAAAACGCGGCAAGGCGCATGCGCTCAAGGCCGGTTTCGCGCTGCTCCGGGGAGAGTGTGTGCGCGCTTTGCCACTCGCGGCCGCGGCTGCCCGCCGGTTCGCCGCCGAGCACCGTCAAAGCGCGCTCCGTATCGTGCGTGCCGATGTGGTTCATCAAAATGCGTAAGACCTGCGGCGGGTAGTTTTCCACGATGGTCTCAATGCGATCCATAATGAGCGACGCGTGCTCACCGAGCAGAAACCCGAGGATTGCGTCGCGAAACGGGTAGTTCATCACGCTGTCCAGCTGTCCGCCCAGCAGATACCGGCGGCGCACACCGTAAGCTGTCTTGTTGGAGGCGTCTTCCCACACTTCGCCGAGCACCATGGCGTTTTCATCCTGCGCTTTCGCGGCGCGGTTCAGGCGGTCAATAAAGCCGTCCGGAAGCTCATCGGCAACGTCCAAGCGCCAGCCGGAAGCACCGGCCTCAAGCCAATGCCGGATGATACCGTCTTCGCCGTTGATATAGTTGTCATACGCGGGATTTTCCTCGCGCACATTCGGCAGCGTGACGAAATTCCACCAACATTCGTAGTCGTTCGGCCAGCTCCGAAAGCTGTACCACGGGTAATACGGGGAAGACTGCGAGCGGTACGCGCCGCCGTCGCCGTAGCGGCCCTCGCGGTTAAAATAAATGCTGTCGCTGCCCGTGTGGCTGAAAACGCCGTCGAGCAAAACGTGAATGTTGCGCTCTTTCGCCGCCGCGCACAGCGAGCGGAAGTCTTCCTCATCGCCGAGCAGCGGGTCAATTTTCTCATAGTTCGCCGTGTCGTAACGGTGGTTGGAGTGCGATTCAAAAATGGGGTTCAGATAAATGCAGGTCACGCCGAGAGACGCTAAATAATCGAGTTTTTCCTCGATGCCCTTTAAGTCACCGCCGAAAAAATCCGAGTTTGTCACAATGCCCTGTGCGTTCGGCTTCCAGTCCGGCTGGTCAAGCCAGTTTTCATGCAGCGTGCGGTCTGCCGGAACGTTTTCTTTCGCTTTGCCGGAGGACGCAAAACGGTCCGGGAAGATTTGATACAAAATGCCGCCCGCAAGCCAGTCCGGCGTTTTATATGCACCGTCGTACACGGTCAGCTGCCAGTCTTCACGTGCACCGGCGCGCGCCTCGCCGCCGAGGTCCTTTTTAAGGACAGAGCGCCCACGCGATGTGCGCAGCTCAAAATGATAGAAGTAAAGCCCCGTTTTCTGCGGCGTAAAGTGGCACTCCCACCACTCATAGTCATTGCCGTTCATGCCGCACCAGAACATATCAAGGCACTCAATGCGGTTATCCGGGTGCTGCACCAAAAGGTAGGAGGCAGAGCACTGCATGTTGCGCGGCAGCGTGATTTTAAAGTGCACACGCGTGCCGTCTGCCACAGCGCCCAGCGGGCTGCGGTGTATGGAATTTCTGGAATTAAATAGCGTCATCGGTAAACTCTCCTGCATGAAGAAGCAGGGCACTACGACCGCAGCGCCCTGCTTTTTACATAAACTTACGTGATATTACTTCTTTTTCGTCTCGGCTTTCGTCTCGACCGGCTTTGCGAGCCAAATGGTGTTCGCATAATCGCGGATGGCGCGGTCGGCAGCGAAAATGCCTGCCTTTGCGGTGTTGACAAGGGACATAGAGTTCCACTTGGTCTGGTCCTTATAAAGCTGTTCGGCTTTCTGCTGTGCATGGCTGTAAGAAGCAAAGTCTGCAAGCGCCATGTACTGGTCGACGTTGAGAAGTGCCTGGTGCAGGTTCTGGAACGTCTTGCCGTTAAAGCCCTGGCCGAGAGCATCCATCGCCTTGCGGATGATGTCGTTGTGCTCGTACTGGTTTCTCGGGTTGTAGCCGGAAGCGCGCAGGCTGTTGACCTCGGGCGTCGTCATGCCGAAGAGGATGATGTTGTCGTCGCCCACTGCGTCGTGAATTTCCACGTTCGCGCCGTCCAGCGTGCCGAGGGTGATGGCGCCGTTGATCATAAACTTCATGTTGGAGGTGCCGGAAGCCTCTGTACCCGCAAGGGAGATCTGTTCGCTGATCTCCGCCGCCGGGGTGAGCAGCTCTGCCCAGGATACGCAGTAGTTTTCAACGAAGATGACGCGCAGCTTCTGGTTGACGCGCGGGTCGTTGTTGATGGTATCGGCAAGGCAGACGATGAACTGGAGAATTTCCTTTGCGAAATAGTAGCCCGGGGCTGCCTTTGCGCCGAAGAAGAACGTGTGCGGGGTATAATCCGCGTTCGGGTTTTCGAGCAACCACTGGTATACGGAGAGAATATGCAGCGCATTCATGTGCTGGCGCTTGTACTCGTGCAGACGCTTGACCTGTACGTCGAAAATGCTGTTTGGGTCAACGATCTGGCCCTGCGTGCGCTTAACGTGCTCGGCAAGGCGCTGCTTGTTGTGCAGCTTGATCTCGGCAAGCTTCTTCTGCACGGAGGTATCATCCTTATATTTCATCAGCTTCTCAAGCTGAGCAGCATCGTGGATGAAGCCGTCGCCCGTCAACTCGGTGATAAGGGAAGCAAGCTCCGGGTTCGACTGGTTCAGCCAGCGGCGATGTGCAATGCCGTTTGTGACGTTCTTAAATTTATTCGGCCACTCGGTGTAGAAGTCGTGGAACACGCTGTCCTTCAAAATTTCGCTGTG
>OLRR01001912.1_pt1 | contig 12078 bp, 13 predicted proteins | sample 1671941 | NCBI WGS metagenome assembly OLRR01 (sample SAMEA3136628, study PRJEB25190) | human gut metagenome
TATCATTTTGGTGCAAGCGTAATTTACGAGTAACGTAGCAATATTTTGCACTTACTAATAAAGAATGAGAAGGAGACTAGTGAATGGAAATTAAAATATCTAATGATAATTATAACATTATATCTTCGGGAACGGTTATTATGTATAAAGGAGATTCTGAGCTAAAATTTAATGTAAAAGCTTCAAACACATTTTCTTTTGAACTTGTATTAAAATTTATTACAGATGATAATAAAGAAAGAAGTTTGCGAAAGACAGTAATTGACAATAGAATAATTTTTGAGTGTACAAATTTTAAAGAGTCGCTTGGTGTAGGAACAACGGAAGCTTTATCTATTGCAACTGTATCGGGGAAAGAAATATTTTTTCATTTTTGGTCTTATTCAATGGGGGAAAGAAATACAAGAAAAATTGAATATACATTTTTGGAGAAAGAGTAGGTGAAATCATGGCTGATAAAATTAATAACAATACTGTGCCAGATGGAACCATAAATGGAATATCAGAAAGTAGTTTTGATAAGCTAAACGATGATCAAAAACAAATAGTTTTAACGGGAAATAATAATGTTGTTAACAAGGAAAAAGATGCAGGAAGAATGGGAAAATTTTTTGGAGCAAATACAAAAAATGCATCTATACATATTACATTATTAATATGTGGAATATTATTAGTATTATGTATAATAGACTTATTTCATTCATATAAGCCAGACCAGGAACTTACTTCAGAAGTGTGGAACCTAATATTTCCCGTTATTACTCTGGCGTTAGGGTACATATTTGGAAAAGGTGAAGATTAATAGCTTTTATTGAATATAAAAATACAAACAGATTTTTTATAGGGGGAAATACTATGTGGCTATAGAAAAGTTATGATTTCATGACTGGGGAGAGTTGAAAACGAAAAATAAAAGGTGCCAGCCACCAGAAAGAAAAAATAAATTTTCTAAAGAATTTATATACCAAGCAGGGGGGCAAGATAGATCCCCGATATAATCTCCCTTAGGTAGACAACATAAATAAACAAAGTCTACTTAAGGGGAATTTTTATGGTAAACGCCAAATAATCCAGGGGATTTTCGAATCCTTAGCTTTCTTTTACAATAGTAGCCGATAGATACTTAGACTGTTTCACTACAATTATGGAGGATGCCAAAAACACAAGCCATGTAGGTTTTCGTGCAGCCTGTTGCACCAGCAATAAAGAGATTCTGACACAAGAAGGTGCCAGGAACCAGAAAGAATAAAGTATCGAATGGGTGCAAAATGTTTCTAACATCTTCAGTCAGTAATGTTGATTTTTGAGATTCTATATGATAGGATATTACTGTCTAGAGAGTTTAAAATGACGAAACAATTTTGAAATGTAAGCATAGGAAAAACGATAGGGAGGGAAACCTCCCTGTTCTTATAATATGGCGGATTTACTTTTTGTTTTTTTAGAGACAAAACAAGTGCAGATAACGGAGGTGAAAAGCGTGGAAAAGAATAAGCTGAATATTTTGAATAAATTTTTTTTGCTGAATACTTTTCGTCACTGTTATGAAGATGGACATGATAAAGTATATGGGCAGGTAATAAAAAGATATATAGGGTGTGAGTCTGGAAAGACGAATCTGGAGCTGGTAAGTGAGATTTATAAGGTTTTGAAAAATGAATACAGGAATGAATATTATTATAAGAATACATTGTTGAACAAGTTATTGTTAGGAATTCACAGCGTAAATACAACAACGGCTTTGACGGAAATTCCGGTTGCAAAATCAAAAGCGGATTTTGTTTTAATAAATGGGAAAGCGGTTGTTTATGAAATTAAAACGGAATTAGATAATCTGGACAGGCTGGAAAGTCAGATTAATGATTATTTTAAGGCTTTTAATCATGTGGCAGTTGTTACATATAAGGAGAATATTGCAGCAATACAAAAGAAGGTAGGGAGTATTGGAAAACCTGTCGGAATATATGTGTTACAGAAGCGAGGAACCATAAAAGAAGTACAGGAACCCGAAGAATATAAAGAGGAATTGGACGGTGAGATTTTATATAAAATTTTGAGAAAGCCGGAATATGAAGAGATAATTTTAAAAAAATACGGATTTTTACCGGATGTATCAGCTTTTGAATATTACGCTGAGTGCCGAAAGCTATTTATGAAGATTCCAGTAGAGGAAGTGTATGGATCTGTTCTGGAATTGCTGAAAAAGAGAACAAAAATTATAAAGGAAGAATATAAAGAAATACCATATGGGCTGAAATTTTTAGCTTATTTTATGGATTTAAAGAAAGAAGATTATGAGAAAATAAAATATTTTCTGAACCAATCATATGGAGGTGCGTAAGATGTATTTTCCTTATTTACGGGGGAGGCAATTTGAGTTAATTGCATTACGAGAACTGGTGGAAAGAAAAAAATTGGACAGAATATTATTCCGATTATAGAACCGATAAAACCGTCTGCGACGTTACTGAAAACTCTGGAATGTTTTGTGAAATATGACAGAGAGATTGCAGTAGTATTTAATCCGGCGATGGGTGATTTCTCAAAGAAAATACGAGAAATGAGAAGAGAACAGAACAGGGCTTGTGAAGAACTGGAAAAGATGCAGGAGCTTTTTGAAGATCATAATTTGCCATGGCAGTTTAAGGAACGACTTTATCTGGCGGATTATCTGGTAGAGAATTGTGATGGGTATTATCAAGATATCGGAATTTCAAAGAGAAAAATAAAAGGAAAAGATTATTGATGGGGTTATTGGATAAATGGTAAATGTTTATGCATGGAATTATCACCGAATCTTTCTGATCATGTTGTTTTTGCTCATCCTCTGGCGGATTTTAGCAAGGTATATAAGAATCGACATCTGGAAGATTTTAAATTTGTTTGGAGCAGGGGTATCGTTTTTTCTGATTCTCAAGTTCACGGTGCTGGGGAGAATACCTTCCGGTGTGCATCAGTTTGTGGTGATGGCACCTTATTCGAATGAGTTCTTTCGGGAGTTACTGATGAATGTCTTTTTATACTTTCCACTGGGACTTACGCTCGGGGAGCTGATAGGCTGGCATCGGATCTGGCTGGCACTGGTTCTGGCGATTGTGATCGAGAGCTGGCAGTATGCGGCCGGGACAGGCATGGCGCAGGTGACGGATGTGATCTGCAATACGCTGGGAGCCTGGATAGGCGGTATAGCTTTTCAAAAAAGAAAGCATTGCTTGTGAAAAGCTGTTGCAGATAGTATAATGGTGGAATTATTTTGAAGTCAAGAGAAAGCAGAGGTGTTTCATGGTCGATTTACATACACACATTCTCCCGCACCTGGATGACGGGGCTTTTGATTTGGAGACTTCGGTGCGGATGGCGGATCTTGCTGCACGCAGCGGGGTGTTTCATATGGCTGCGACCAGTCACGGGAATTATTATGATTATACGTTAGAGGAATACAGGGAAAATTTTGAGAGGCTTCAGGCGGAACTGCGTGATAAAGAGATTCCGGTGAAGCTTTATTCAGGTATGGAGATTTTTATGGATGAGAAGGCCGCAGATCTGCTGGATCTGGGGGAGCTTCTGACATTAAATGGGACAAGATATGTCCTGGTGGAGTTTGATTTTGAAGAAAATGTCGAAAAAGTGTATAAATATGTTGCCGATTTGCAGACGAGAAGGTATAATATAGTTTTGGCACACCCGGAACGTTATCTTTTTGTGCAGAGGGATCCTGAGTTTGCCTACTTTCTGTTAGAACAGGGCTGTGCACTTCAGGTAAATAAAGGGAGCGTTCTTGGGCAGTTTGGAAGAAGATGCAGAAATCTTGCAGAACAGTTTCTGGATGATGGGATTGTCAGTGTGCTGGCTTCGGATGCACATGACTTTGAGTATCGTACCCCATCGATGAACAGACTGGTGGCATACCTTGAGAGGCGATATTCGAAAAAGCTGATTCGTATGTGGCTGTCGGAGAATCCGAGCCGCATATTAAACGGGATGCCGATTCTCACTACATAAAGGAGTACAGCGATTATGGACAAAAGAAAGGTCTTGGCAGGGGCAGTTTGTGTTCTTTCCCTGGTTGGAGGCTGTGTTTATTATTCAAATGCACAGAAGCAAAAGGATATGGAACCGCCGGTTCTCAGTGCGGATGCGGAGAAGTTTTCAGCAAACATTAAAGCGGATGAGAAGAAGCTGATCTCCGGCGTGACGGCATTTGATCAGAAGGACGGGGACGTATCGGACAGCATACTGATCGACAGTATCAAAAAGAAGGAAGGCACGGACAGTGATTTCCTGATTACTTATGTGGCCTTTGATAAATCAAGCAATATGGCATCACTTACAAGGACACTTCATTATTCTGACTATCGTCAGGCACATTTTTCCTTTGAACAGGCATTGCGTTTTCCGGAAAATCAGGAGATTGATCTGTTGTCTTATTTTACGGCGGACGATTGTATTGACGGGGATGTCACACCATTTATTACTTTGGATGGTGATAAGGAGGTTCTGGAAGGAGAGCCGAAGAAGGGGATTTATGAGTGCACGGTCAGTGTGACGAACAGTGTTGGTTATACGACGACGCTGCCGATCGGTGTGGAAATCTATGAGGATGGATACGATGAGCGAAATCAGCGTCCGCAGATCATATTGAATCAGTATATTGTATACATGGAAAAGGGCGAACAGCTGGATGCAAGTGCTTATCTGGATTATATCGAAGAGGGAGGAGAAACCTTTGCGGTTTCAGGAATAACTTCATCTGTGGAGGGGACTTCGGAGAGCGAACAGCAGAGTACGGCAAGTAAGCAGATTTCCATGGAGAATATTGAAATCACTTCGAAGGTTGATACGGAAAAGGCCGGAGTTTATACGGTAAATTATCATTATACATCGGAGGAGACAGGATACGACTGCAATGCAAATCTGATTGTGGTAGTCGAGTAGGAGGGAGCAAATGAATCAGGAACATTATAAAAATCAAAATGTGCAATCGTATGATGTGAAATACATAAGTCGCTGCCTGATGAGAAATGCACTCTTTATTCTGATGTTTGCATGCCTGGCAGGCGTGTTTTCTTATATTTTTCTGGATCACTATAAGAAGGATACTTACACGGCAAGTGTCAATCTCTATGTGATCCCAAGAGACAATGCGAGCACAAAATTCAATTCAAATGGGATCAGTTCAGCGGTATCCCGATGCGTCAGTGCCCTGAACAGTGATATGATGAAAGAGCAGATAAAAAAGGAAAAGGATGCGGATAAGCTGAAGGGAAATCTTTCGGCATATGCAGCCGGAAGCACCAACATCATTGTCATGAGTGCGACGAGCAGTTCGGCGGAGAGTGCATGCCGCCTGTTGAAAGCCGGTATTGATAATTATCCGAAACTTTCCGGATATTTCCAGACGGGATATCTGCTGAAGAAGATTGGAAGTTTTGAAGGGAATGGGATTACGGTCAATCATGCAGATGCACCAATCAGTGCACTGAAGGTGGCACTTCTGGTGCTGATTGCAGGATGTGGTCTGGTTGGAGCAATGGCAGTTTTCACTGACAAGGTACATAGTGTCGAACAGGCACAGCAGTTGCTGGATATGGATGTCTTTGGAGCGTTACCGTTTGTAAAGAAAAAACAGGAACAGAAGTCGATTCTGATCACAGATCCAAGGACTTCTTCGCAGTATGCGGAAGCTGTGGACAAGATCGTCACAAAGCTTCGCAGAAAGATGCACGAAAATCATTATAAAGTGCTGATGGTGAGCAGTCTGAAAGAGAATGACGGAAAATCTACGGCAGCAGCGAACCTTGTACTGAATCTGGTGCAGCGTGGTAAGAAAGTAGTTCTGGTGGACTGTGATATGCGAAGATCTGCCGTCTGTAAGCTTTTTGATATTGATATGAAAGATCAGAAACAGCTCTATGATTATCTGACAGAAGAGAGTACACTTCAGGATGTTTTGATTGAATATGGTCAGGACGAGCGTAAGTTCTCTTGTATTTTGCAGAAAAAAGCAGTCTCTGAGCCGGAAAAATGGTTTGATTCGGAGCGATTTGAACATATGCTGAAGGAACTGTCCGGAAGTTTTGACTATGTGATCCTGGATACGGCACCAATCGGCATTGTACGTGATGCGGAGATCATTGCCGGATATGCGGACTCTGTTTTTATGGTCATGAAGCAGGATGAGGTGCATGCAGCATCGGTCAATGATGTGATCGATATTCTGGAGGATGCAGGATCTGTCGTAGTCGGTGGTGTCCTGAATATGGCAAAGGGCGAGAAAATTGCGGGAAACGGCTATCACAAGTATAAGTATGGAAGCTATTACTACGGATACGCTTATGGAAAGGATGGACAGCATGCAGGAAAGTGATAAAGTACATGCAGAAAGAGTGAGAACAGGACAGCAATATGGTGCCGGTCAGGAAGGAATTGATCTTTTCAGCATGATGGATGATGCACTGCGGTGTTTTCAGAAGTACTGGCTGCAATTTTTATTGCTGATCGTGATCGTGACTGCAGTTTTTATTATTTATGGAAACAGACAGTATGTTCCGCAGTATCAGGCAAAAGTGACTTATGCGGTGAATAAGACCGGAGATTCGGATACAGATGCTTCCATTGCACAGAGACTGAGCAACAGTATCAGCGTGGTTACGAAAACAGGAGATTTTAAGGATCGCCTGTTTGCAGATGTGGAAGAAGAAAATGTCAATCCGAATTATGTGATATCCTCTGCATATACGGACAACTCCAACTTATTTTCTGTTACGGTGACGGCAAACAATTATAACAATGCCAATATGCTGCTGGATCTTCTGGAGAATATGTATCCGGAATGGGTGGCAGGATCCAATGGTACGATTGAATTACAGGTTGTGGATCGGGCTTTGGCAGGCGAAAATCCCGTAAATGGTTATTCAGCGATGAAGCAGTTGGTGGAGGGTGTGTTGGCTGGCGTGATCTTGTGTCTGGCAATTGCAGCATTGTATGCACAGCTGATCAGGACGGTCCGCAAAGAAAGTGATATGAAGAAGATCACGTCCAAAGGATGCATCAGTCTGATACCGGAGATTGCAGTCAAGAAACGTGAAAAGAGTAAGAAACAGCAGCTTCTGCTGACCAACAAGCGTGTGGACTGGGGATTTAAGCAGTCTGTGCAGGCGGCTCAGCTTCGTATCGAGAAACAGATGGAACAGGAGCATAAACAGGTTCTGCTCGTTTCCAGTACGCTTCCGCAGGAAGGAAAGAGTATGACGGCAGTCAATCTGGCACTGGCATTTATGCAGCATGAGAAAAAGACAGTTCTGATTGATGGAGACCTCAGAAAGCCATCCGTTGCAGAGATGCTTGGAATGGAAGAACAGAAGGGACTTGCAGAGTATCTGAAGGGAAATGCCAAGGTTAAAGAGGTTTTGCAGAAAAAAGGAGATCTGACGGTAATTCAGGGTGGAAAGGTGCATGGCAATATATCCAGCCTGATGGATGAGAGCAGAATGGAAGAACTTATGACTTTTCTTAAATCAGAATTTGACTATGTGATCATCGATACACCGCCGGCATATCTGTTTTCGGATGCTGCGATCCTGGCGGGATATGCAGATTGTGTACTTTATGTTGTACGTCATGACATGGCAGAAATTCCGCAGATTGAGAAAGGAATGGAATCTTTTATTCAGGAGGATAAACTGCTTGGCTATCTGATCAACAGAAGTCAGAAAGGATTCGCTTCTTACGGAAAATATGGATATGGAAAATACGGATATGGAAAGTATGGCTACGGCAAATATGGCAAGTATCAGAGATATGTAGATGTGAAAGAAGACGATATGGACACGGAAGATTCCTTATAGTGGAGGCATAACAGATGAGAAGAAAAAGATGGCTGACCGTTGCAATGGTTGTGACAGCAGCAGTGGCTGTGATGATGGCTGCGACCTCTTATAAAGAAATCGGGAAGAAACTGGAGATGCAGGGTGAGGATCAGCAGACGATGCTGGTTGCCGGGTATGAGCTTCAGACAGAAACAGAAGCAAGTACTGCAAAGACAGAAACTTCTGATACAGAGATGGCATCGGAAACGGAAAAAGAAACGGAAACAAAAGAGACAGAAACCCAGACTTCAGCCGCTGCAGATCCGTCAAAGCCGGTCCTGAAATTAAAGCAGAAAAAGGTAGAGATCAAGGTCGGCGATGCGTTTGATGCGGTTTCGCAGGTATCTGAGATCACTGATGATACCGATGATCGTTCTGCTCTGTTCCGTCAGATTGAGGTCCATGGTGACTACAGCACGGATGAACCGGGCACTTATACGCTGACTTACACGGCGATGGACAGTGACGGCAATGTATCTGCTCCGGTTACGCTGGAGCTGGTAGTGAAAGGATAGGATTATGGGAGTATTAACGAGTATCAGCAGAGGCCTGGAGGCAGTTTCGACTCCGCTTGGCGTACTGCCGGACATGGTATATGCGGCGGCAGCCGCAAGCTTTTTGCTTCTGCTTATTGTGTACGTTTTTGTAACACCATCCTGGAGAGAAAAAAAGAGAAAGCGTGGCAGGGGCATCTGTGTGTGGCTGATGTTTGCGATTTATGTGCTGCTGATCCTGGCGGTGACCATTCTTGGAAAGAGAACCGGAGATTCTGCGGTGGATATGGGGATCTTCACAGGAAGCTGGGTGATGGAAACGCTGGTAAAAGTGGCAGCAGGTACGGTCGCTTTTGTTCCACTTGGAGCTTTGATCATGATCCTGATGAAAGGAAAGTATCAGGCTGCGAAGAGTATGGGTGCATCGTTTGCATTAGCACTTTGTGTGGAAATACTCCAGCTTGTCTTAAAGACGGGAGTTTTTGATCTGGGGAATCTGCTCTTTCATACGATCGGTGCCGGTATTGGTATTGTGTTTGTGATTGTTTGGAAATATGCGTTTTCCAGGAAAAGTGCGTTCTCTTATGCCATGCGTCTGATGCTGAGTATTCTGATCGTGTTGATGCTTCTGGAAACGGCGGCGTTCGGAGCTTATCATGTACTGCGTACGACCGGACAGGAACATATGGATGAGAACATCAGTATGGCAGAAAATCAGATGATTTCAAAAAACACTGACGGAAGTGATGCAAAGGTTTCTTCCGACCCGGATGTAATCTGGTACAATGGCAAGGCTTACCGCTATAATCACGATCTGGTGACGATGCTGGTCATGGGCATTGATCAGGAGAGTGATACGATCGAAGAAAAGGATGATGTTTCCGGTGAGAGCGGTCAGGCGGATACCATTTTTCTGATGGTTATGGATAAGAGCAAAGATGAGATCAAAATGATCAGTATTTCGCGAGATACCATGACACAGATCAAGACGTTTGATTATAAGGGAAATTATCTTGGAAAATCAAAGAATCATCTCGGACTTGCGTATTCCTTCGGGGATGGAAAGGTGACAAGCTGTCAGTACATGGTGGATGCTGTCTCCAACCTGTTCTATGGAATGCCGATCAATGGCTATGTGGCATTGAATATGAATGCGGTTGCCATGCTCAACGATGCAGTTGGCGGCGTAACGGTGACGGTACCGGAAGATATGACGCAGGTTGATCCGTCCTTTGCAGAGGGGGCGGCGGTGACGCTGACAGGAGATCAGGCGTTGAAGTTTACACGTTATCGAGATACGGAAAAGGATTTTTCCAACAATTCCCGTATGGAGCGTCAGAAACAGTACCTTGTGAATTTTATGGGACAGGCGGTGAAGGCGATGAAATCGGATATGGGACTTCCGGTCAGCCTTTATCAGAGTCTTACGGATGATATGGTCACAAATCTCAGCCTGGATCGTTCGGTTTATCTGGCAACGGAGGCGATGGATATGCATTTTACTGCCGACGGCATTGTTTCTTTGAAGGCGAAATCCAAGAAGGGCAGTGTCTATGATGAGGTTTATGTGGATGATGATGCACTTTATGATCTGATCATTCAGACCTTCTATACCGAAGAACAGTCAGAAGGTGAGTCGAAGTGAAAAAAAGAACATGGAAGGTGATCGCAGTGATATCGTTTGCTGCGGCAGTGATCCTGACGGCAGTCGTTTTGCGGATTTATACACAAAGAGAACATGCCAGGCAGACTTATGAAGAAATGCAGCAGCAGAATTCCGAGAAACGGCAGACCGATACGCAGGAGTCGAAGGAACAGTCCAAGACAAAGGAAAAAAAGAAGAAGCTGGACATTCCGGTGGATTTTGAGACCTTACAGAAGGAAAATCCGGACATTTATGCGTGGATCACGATACCGGGAACGGATATCGACTATCCGGTTGTACAGGACAGCACGGATAATACGTACTATCTGAACCATGCGGCGGATACCAGTTTAAGTGACAGCGGAGCGATTTATTCGGAAAAGGAAAACGCCAAAGATTTTGATGATTATCTGACGGTGCTTTACGGACATAACATGAAAGACGGTTCGATGTTTGCAGGTCTGCACAAGTACGAGGATAAGACATTCCTGAAAGATCATAAGGATCTGACCATCTACACGCCGGATTCAATCTTGAAATATCGGATTTTTGCGGCCTATCTGACGGACAACCGTCATGTGCTGATGTATTATAATCAGGGAAAAGATGAGGAAAGCAGGGAGACTTATCTGAAAGATATTTTAGAGCAGCGAAATATGAATGCATCCATTGACACGAAGGCGAAGGTGGACAAGGACAGCAAGATCTTGACGCTCTCAACCTGCCATGCGGCCGGTAAGAATTACCGCTACCTGGTGCAGGCATATCTGGTTAAGGAAGAGCACGAATAGAAGAAGAGGGAGTCTTCTCCCACTAAGATAAAAAGACCATATACCAAAACGGTATGTGGTCTTTTTTTGACTCCAACATCATATGATGCTAGGGTCAAAAGGTCTAACTCCACATGAGCTTGCTCATAGGTGGATGAAAGACCTTGGGACCCGCCCCGATATGAGCATAAAAGTGGGATGATAATCCCACGATATGCGAATACTGGGGCGGATTGTGGGAGTGCAACGCACGGAACAATCCGTAGGCATCATAGTTGAGGTCAAAAGATGCCTCGGCAGGATTTTGCAATGAAAATATCAGAAATGTTTTCTGAATTGCAGGGAGGACTGAAATGTTCATAAAAACAAGGGAATACCAGGAGCTTTTTCTGGAGGCACTGCGTGCGGGGATCCGCGGGCAGCGGGTGGCCTGGAAGGAGCGTTCCGTGCAGGAGTGGTCAGAGGTTTTTGCCCTGGCGGACATGCATCATGTGCTGCCGCTGGTTTATGAGGCGGCGGCGGAGTGCCGGGCAGCGGCTTTGGCGGACCGTGTGATGTTTGCAAAAGTGCGGGAAAAGAGTCTGCGGCTGATGGCACTTCAGAGGACGATGACCGAAGAATTTCTGGAGTTGTACGCTCATTTACAACAGATGGGTGTAAAGCCGCTGGCGGTAAAAGGAATCGTCTGCCGCAGTCTGTATCCGAATCCGGATGCGAGGCTTTCTGCTGATGAGGATCTGCTGATACCAAAAGAGCAGTTTGAGGCCTGTCAGGAAGCGATGCTTTTATATGGAATGCAGCAGTTAAATCCTGAGACTGGCACCGAGAACTATGAGACGGCTTATAAAAAAACAGGCGGCTTTCTGGTGATCGAGCTGCACCGGATGCTGTTTCCGGAAAATGAAAAATGGTGTATTGGATGGAATGGATTTTTTGATGAGATCCATAAACAGGCGATCGAAAGAGAGACAGAAGGTGTAAAAATCAATATGCCGCAGCCGACGGATCATCTGTTTTTTCAGTTCTGCCATGCCAGAAAACATCTGCTTGCTTCCGGAGTCGGGATACGGCAGATCTGCGATATTCTGCTGTTTGCCGAGTATTACGAGAAGGAGATCGATTGGGAGATTTTCTGGGATCGCATCCGGATGACGGATGGTATCCTGTTTGCAGAGGCGATTTTTCGCCTTGGTGTGCAGTATCTTGGTTTTGAAGAAAAACAGTTCTATTTTCCGGAAGGTGTGCATACTGTGAAAGAAAGTAGAGGACAGCCAATAAATGGCGCACTTTAATAAGCTGTC
>OLRR01001913.1_pt1 | contig 12056 bp, 9 predicted proteins | sample 1671941 | NCBI WGS metagenome assembly OLRR01 (sample SAMEA3136628, study PRJEB25190) | human gut metagenome
CCAGCTCGGTCAGGACCTCGCGCAGGGCGTTCTCGGCATGGTTCCACATGGCGTCATCGTCATGGTACTTCTTCTTGTCAGCGGGGTCGCGCAGGGACAGCACGCAGCGGTAGTCGGTGATGTTGAAGTCCTTGTAGACATCAATAATCAGGTTGCAGACATCGGCGACCTCGCTCTTGATCTGCTCCGGCGTGCAGAACAGGTGGGCGTCATTCTGGCAGAAGTGACGGCCGCGCTCGATGCCCTTCAGCGTGCCGGAGGACTCATAGCGGAAGTCATGAGCGATCTCGCCAATGCGGATGGGCAGCTGGCGGTAGCTGTGGGGCTGGTTGGCGTAGATCATCATGTGATGGGGGCAGTTCATGGGGCGCAGCACATAGCTCTCGCCCTCCATCTCCATGGCGGGGAACATGTTCTCACGGTAGTGATCCCAGTGACCGGAGGTCTTGTACAGGTTCACGGTGCCGATGCAGGGGGTCATGACATGCAGGTAGCCGCGCTCGCGCTCCTTGCCCTTGATATAATCCTCCAGCTGCTGCCAGACGGTGTAGCCGTTGGGCAGGAACATCGGCAGGCCGCGGCCGACGAGGTCGTCGGTCATGAACAGGCGCATTTCCTTGCCGATCTTGCGGTGGTCGCGCTCACGCGCTTCCTGCTGCTGCTTCTCCCACGCGTCCAGCTCCTCCTGATTGCGGAAGGCAACGCCATTGATGCGGGTCAGCATCTTGTTCTCTTTGTCGTTCTTCCAGTAAGCACCGGACTGCTGGGTGATCTTGAAAGCCTTGAGTGCCTTGGTGTAGCACAGGTGGGGTCCGATGCACATGTCAACATACTCGCCCTGCTGATAGAAACTGAACTCGGTCTCGTCAGCGAGGTCGGCGATATGCTCGATCTTGTAATGCTCCTGACGCTCCTCCATCAGCTTGACAGCCTCATCACGCGGCAGGATGAACGGCTTGAGGGGAAGATTTTCCTTGCAGATCTTCTTCATCTCTTTCTCGATGTTGGCCAGATCCTCATCGCTGAGCTTGGTGTCGCCCAGATCAACATCGTAGAAGAAGCCGTTCTCGGTCGCGGGGCCAAAGGCAAAGTCCGCCTGCGGGTAGAGGCGCTTGATGGCCTGGGCCATGATGTGGGCTGCCGTGTGGCGCAGAACGTGCAGTTCTTCTTCCTGCGGGCACTCGGCAACGGTGCCGTCCTTGTAGATGATCTTCATGGTTGTACGCTCCTTTTGCATAGCTGCAAACAAAAAATGCTCCATCCCTTACGACATACAAGGGATGAAGCATTGAAAAGCTCCACGGTTCCACCCAAATTGCGCCTTGCTTTAATAAAGGAAAGCGCCGCTCAAGCCGGCTGTAACGGGCCGTACCCGGCGGAGGTTCGCCCCCGCGCTCGGCAGTGGTAAGGCTGCGGGCCGCTGTAAAACCGCTTGCACCACGCGGAAGATCCGCGGCGGTTCTCTCTTATACAAGGCACCGCATCCCGTTTGTCTGCCTCATGGCTTTGTACAGGATGAAGTTAAGTTATTTATAGCACAAGTGCGGCTTTAAGTCAAGTAGAAAAATTTGGAATGTTGAGGCTGTAGGGGCCGCACATGTGCGGCCCGCAACGTAAAGGCAAGCAGGCGTCTGTCATAAAGCTGCGGGCCGGGCATGCCCGGCCCCTACATTTATACCTCCGCCAGATTGCACAAAAAACTTTCCACTACCCTGCCCTGCCCATGTAAAACGCCGAAGTTATTAAATATACATTGACTTTACATATTTATGCAGTTATACTGTATACATCAACCAAGTGAGGGCTTGGAAAGGTACAAACATTTGAGATACATTGAATCGAGGAGATCATCATGAAAAAGATTACTGCTCTGATGCTCAGCTCCGCTATGATGCTGAGCCTGGCCGCCTGCGGCGGTTCCGCTTCCACCGATGCTGTTTCCAGCGAGGCCGTTTCCTCTGAGGCCGTTTCCTCTGAGGCTGCTTCCAGCGAGGCTGTCTCCACTGCAGAGGCTGCACCTGCGGCGCTGACCACCGTCACCGCCGGTAAGCTGACGATGTCCACCAACGCAGCTTTTCCCCCGTATGAGATGACCACCGACAGCGGTGACTTTGAGGGCATCGATGTTGAGGTCGCCGGTGCTATTGCTGAGAAGCTCGGCCTGGAGCTGCAGGTTGACGACATGGACTTTGACGCCGCCCTGCTGGCTGCCCAGAACGGCAAGAGCGACATGGTCATGGCCGGCGTCACCGTCACCGATGAGCGCCTGAAGGTCATGGACTTCTCCGACACCTACGCTGAGGGCATCCAGTCCATCATCGTGCCTGAGGGCTCCGACATTGCCACCGCTGACGACCTGTCCGGCAAGGCCATCGGCACCCAGCGCGGCACTACCGGTTACATTTACTGCACCGACGACTTCGGTGAGGACAATGTCATCGCCTACGACGACGGTCTGACAGCTGTGCAGGCCCTGAACAATGGTCAGGTTGACGCCGTCGTCATCGACAACGCTCCCGCCAAGGAGTTCGTGGAGGCCAACCCCGGCCTGAAGATCCTCGACACCGCTTATGCGCAGGAGGATTACGCCATCGGCGTTGCCAAGGGCAACACGGAGCTGCTGAACGCCATCAACGGCGCACTCGAGGAGCTCAAGGCTGACGGCACCCTGCAGGCCATTGTGGACAAGTACATCAACGCTGAATAAGCGTTTTGTAGCTTACCGAAAGGCACGCCGGAACCCGGCGCGCTTTTCTTTTATTATGCTGTGATTTTTCCTATAAGTATGGTATAATCAGCAATATCATGTAAAATCATTGCCGCTTTGTAGGGGCCGCACATGTGCGGCCCGCAACCCTCCGGCAGGCAGAAGCTTGCCGGAAAGCCAGGGGCCGGGCATGCCCGGCCCCTACAGGAGCGGCCCAAAAAGAAAGGTTGTGTTGCGGATGGAGGCGCAGTTTGAAGCGCTCTCGGAGCTGGCCAAAAGCGGCCAGCAGCTGAGCTTCGGCCAGGACTTCTTCGTAAAATTCTATCAGGCATTTTTGTATGCGGACCGGTGGCAGCAGTATATCAAGGGCGTCGGCACTACCCTGCTGGTCACGGCCATTGCGCTGGTGCTGGGCGTTGTGCTGGGTGCCATCGTTGCCATGATCCGCGTGGGCTATGCCCAGCAGAAGCCCCACCACCGCAACCCGATTCTGGGAATTTTCAACGCAGTGGCGCAGGTGTATGTCACAGTCATCCGCGGCACCCCCATGATGGTGCAGCTGCTTATCATGAGCATGGTCATCTTTGCCAGCAGCCGCAACTTCACGATGGTCGGCGCACTGGCACTGGGCATCAACTCCGGCGCGTATGTCTCCGAAATCATCCGCGGCGGTCTGATGGCCGTTGACCCCGGCCAGATGGAGGCCGGCCGCAGCCTTGGTCTCAACTATATGACCACGATGTTTGAGATCATCATCCCGCAGGCTATCCGCTCCATCCTGCCTGCGCTGGGCAATGAGTTCATCATGCTGCTGAAGGACTCCTCGCTGATCACGGTCATCGGCGGCAAGGAGCTGCTGTATGCCGCGCAGGGCATCATGAACCGTACCTATGAGCCTATGTTCCCGCTGCTCGGCGTTGCTGCAACCTATCTGGTGCTGGTCATGCTGTTCAGCGCGCTGCTGGCAAAATTTGAGAGGAGGCTGGCGCAAAGTGATAGACGTTAAAGGACTGAAGAAGAACTACGGCGGCCTGCAGGTGCTCAAGGGCGTGGACCTGACGATCAACAAGGGCGACTGCGTTGTGCTGGTCGGCCCCTCCGGCTGCGGCAAATCCACCTTTCTGCGCTGCCTGAACCGTCTGGAGGAGCCGGACGGCGGCCACATCATCTTCAACGGCAAGGAAGTCACCGACCACGACATTGACCATGTGCGCCAGAAGATGGGCATGGTGTTCCAGCATTTCAACCTCTTCCCCCACCTGACGGTGAAGAAGAATATCACGCTGGCCCCCGTGCGTCTGGGCCTGATGAAGCAGCCCGAGGCCGACAAGAAAGCTATGGAACTGCTGGAGCGCATCGGTCTGGCCGACAAGGCCGACACCTACCCGAACATGCTGTCCGGCGGCCAGAAGCAGCGCATTGCCATTGTGCGTGCGCTGGCGATGAACCCTGATGTGCTGCTGTTCGATGAGCCGACCTCCGCCCTTGACCCCGAGATGGTCGGCGAGGTGCTGGAATTGATGAAGGAGCTGGCCCGCGGCGGCATGACGATGGTCTGTGTCACCCATGAGATGGGCTTTGCCCGTGAGGTTGCCAACCGCATTATCTTTATTGATGAGGGCATCGTCAAGGTCGATAAGGCCCCGCAGGAGTTCTTTGCCAACCCCGAAAACGAGCGCTTGAAGGCATTTTTGTCAAAGGTGCTGTAAAATAGTGAATGTATAAAAGCGGTCTGCCGATGGATTTTCGGCAGGCCGCTTTTTTGCTGCCTGTAGAGGCCGCACATGTGCGGCCCGCAGGCTTGCGGGAAACGCCCGTTTGCCTTTCACAACCGGGCCGGGCATGCCCGGCCCCTACCATAATTATTAAACGCTGCGGCAAGTTGATTCTTTGCGCGAAATGTGGTAAAATATCACTATTATTATGGATAACTGTGCAAACACGATCATACACACAAGGAACAGGTATTTTTATGGCTGAAAATTTGCAAACCACCCGCCCGGCCGAGGAGGGCTGGACCACCGTTATACGCCCCAGGACCGGCTGGTTCGACATTGATCTGCAGGAGCTCTGGCGTTACCGCGACCTGATCACGATGTTTGTCAAGCGCAACTTTACCGTGCTGTATAAGCAGACGATCCTCGGCCCTGCGTGGATCATCCTGAACCCGCTCATCACGACGGTCATCTTCAATATCGTGTTCGGCGGCATGGCCAACATGCCTACCGATGGCGTGCCCGGCTTTTTGTTCTACATGGCGGGCAACACAGTCTGGACTTTTTTTGCAAACTGCGTCAACAACACGGCCAACACCTTTGTGACGAACTCGCAGATCTTCGGCAAGGTTTACTTCCCCCGCCTGACGATGCCGGTCAGTCAGGTGCTGACCAGCCTGATCAACTTTGGCATTCAGGCGGCGATGTACCTGCTTTTCTGGGTGTGGTTTTTTGCCACCGGCAGCGGTGTGGCCTTTACACTGTGGGTGCTGGCGGTGCCCTTTGTCATTCTGGAGGTCATGCTGCTCGGCCTCGGTGTCGGCATCATCGTATCCTCGCTGACGACAAAATACCGCGACCTTGCCATTGCCGTGGGCTTCGGCGTGCAGCTTTGGATGTACGCCTCCCCCGTTGTCTACCCGCTGTCGATGCTGGACGCCAGCCCCCGGCTGCGCGTGCTGGTCCAGCTGAACCCCATGACCTCCCCGATTGAGATCTTCCGCATGGCGACCTTAGGCACCGGCACGGTCACGATGTTCGGCATCGTGTACAGTCTGGTGTTCACAGCCGCCGCGCTGGTGCTGGGTGTCGTGCTGTTCAGCCGCATCGAAAAAACCTTTATGGATACCGTCTGAGGGAGGGCGTATTATGTCTACAACCGAAAAACGCCCTGTCATCGAGGTTACAGGGCTGAAAAAGCAATACAAACTCGGCCAGATCGGCGGCGGCACGCTGACGCACGACCTGCAGAGCTGGTGGGCGCGTGTGCGCGGCAAGGAGGACCCGAACACCGTCATCGGCACCGACCAGCGGCTGTTTGGGCAAACCTTTATGGCGCTGAACGGCGTAGACCTGACGGTCTATCAGGGGGAGGCACTGGGCATCATCGGCCGCAACGGCGCGGGAAAATCGACCCTGCTCAAGCTGCTGTCCCGCATCACGGCCCCCACCGAGGGTGAAATCAAAATTCGCGGCCGCGTGGCCTCGATGCTGGAGGTCGGCACCGGCTTCAACAATGAGATGACCGGCCGCGAGAATATCTATATGAACGGCGCGATCCTCGGCATGACTAAGGCCGAGATCGATGCCAAGCTGCCGCAGATCATCGAATTTTCCGAGTGCGGCGACTTTATCGACACGCCGGTCAAGCGCTATTCCAGCGGTATGTTTGTCAAGCTGGCCTTTGCCGTGGCCGCCCACCTTGACAGCGAGATCATGGTCATGGACGAGGTACTGGCGGTCGGCGATATGAAGTTCCAGCAGAAATGCCTTGGCAAGATGAGCGATGTCGCCAATCAGGACGGCCGCACGGTGCTGTATGTCAGCCACAATATGTCCACCATCCGCCAGCTCTGCAGCCGCTGTGTCGTGCTGGACAAGGGCAAGGTCATCTTTGACGGAGATGTGGAGCAGGCGATTGCCGTCTATATGGACACGACCGATGTGAATGTGGTCCACTACGATCTGGCCGATGTTGCCCGCATGACCGGCAGCGCCGGTAAGCGGTTCCGGCTGGAAACGCTCGACTTTGTGGATAAGGAGTCCAGCGTCTTTGCGGACACCGAGAAGATGCGCGTCAAGATCACATGGCGCGTGTCGGAGCCGTTTGCGGGCATCCACATGAAGATGAACCTCCACGCGCGGGACTCCTCCCCCGTGGGCATCACCCACCCGGTCGACCTCGGCCCCGCCGAGCCGGGCAAAATCTACACCTCGGTGTTTGAATTTGACCCGAGCCTGCTGGGCGAGGGACAGTATTTCTTCTATCTCGATATTTTTGACGGCGCGCTGGCCCATGCGGTCTGTCTGGACAAGCCGGTGACCGAGTTCGCCTTTGAAGTGACCAACAGCGACCTGACGATGCCTGAATGGGCGTCCGGCTGGGGACGCATCCACTTCCCGCCCGTCAAGCTCGTGCAGGAGTAACGCATGAAACCGAATCTTTACATCTGCCACACGGCCTATCAGGTGCTTGTTGACCTGCTGCGGGCCGGGCGCTGCGCCTGTGAAAATGGGCCGCATACGATGGTGCTTTCCGCATCTGTGCCCGACACCGCCGCGCTGGCGGCCCGGCTGGACGCGACCGGTGTTGTCAAGACGGTCATTGTCGAGGAGACAAAGTGGCCCGGCACTGTGACCGGCCTCTTTGCCCACCAGCGGGCCGCCCGGGCGTTTGAAAAGCTGTGCGGATGGAAATTTGACCGTACAACGTATGAAAATGTCTACATCCACAACGATTGGAGCGTGCTGGGCCGCTACCTGCAGGACTGCCGCGCCGGGTATATCCTCTGTGAGGACACCTTCGGCAGTACGCTCGGCCCCGACCAGCATCTTGTGACCGACCAGCGCGCGGCGGCCGATTTTGCCGCGAAGCAGCGCGGAAAAGGCTACCTCTACTGGGGTGACAGCCCGTGGTGCCGCTGCGTCGAGAGCGAGGACGCCGCGCGGTGTACGCTGTTTGCCGCCGACCGCATGGTGACCGACAGCAAGGCCAAACTGTTGGAAAGCCTGACTGAGGACGAAAAAGCAATGGTGCGCCGCGTATTTTTGACCCGGCCCCTGCCGGAAAAGGCCGATGGCGCCACGCTTTTGCTGCCCCGCAGCTTTGTGGCGGACGGCCTGATGACCCAGAACGAGCAGGACGCGATGTTCAAGGCGGTGGCGGCAAAATATGCTGCCGGGCCGCTGTTTATCAAGACGCACCCGCGCGATGCGACCGATTATCAGGCGCTTTTCCCCGAGGCGGTCGTGCTGGAACGCACGATGCCCAGCGAGGTGCTGAACTTTTGCCTGCCGTTTACCTTTGCCCGCGCCGTAACGGTACAGAGCTTCGTTTTGCGCGGCTTTACCGCCGCCGAAGAAAAAATCCTGCTGACGCTGGATGAAGCGAGGGCGCTGGTGTGAAGGGGTGCAACTGTAGGGGCGGGACATGTCCCGCCCTCAACCTGATCGTAATAGAGCGCTTTCCGTAAAGCTGTGGGCCGGGCATGCCCGGCCCCTACATGCGTGGTTCATTTTATATATAAGCCAAATATGCGAGGTATAATACCATGAAAACAATCGCTGTGATTCCGGCGCGGTATGCGAGTACGCGGATGCCGGGCAAGCCGCTGGCCGATGTGTTGGGCAAGCCGATGATCTGGTGGGTGTACAAGGCCGCCAAGGCCTGCCCGAAGCTGGACGATGTGCTGATCGCCACCGACGATGACCGCATTGCTGAGGCCTGCAAGAAGTATGATATGAAATATCTGATGACCAGCCCCGACCATGACACCCCTACCGGCCGCATCTGGGAGGTCAGCACCGTGGAGGATGCCGACCTGTATCTGCAGCTGATGGGCGATGAGCCGCTGGTCAACCCGGCCGCGTTTGACCTGATCCTGCCCAGCGCCCTACCGGCTGACCCTTATTATGTCGCTGTGCTAACCAATGTCATGGAGCATCCGGCCGATGTCATTGATTTTTCCAACCAGAAGGTCGTGACCAACGCTGCGCGGGAGATTTTGCTGATTTCCCGCAGCCCCATCCCCTACCCCAAAGGCACGCTGGATTTTGAGTACGAGAAGGTGACCGGCATCCAGCTGTACAGCAAGCAGGCACTGAAATTTTACCATGATACGCCGAAATCTATTCTGGAAAAGGCCGAGGAAAACGATATGATGCGCTTTATCGAGAATGGGCACAAGGTACACGCCATCGTCAGCCCGTACAAGACGGTCAGTGTGGATACGCCTAAAGATTTGGCGCTGGTCAATGAAATTTTGAAGGAGAAGCAGCATGGCTGATATCAAACTGCTGGACTGCACCCTGCGCGACGGCGGCTATGTCAATGACTGGCAGTGGGGCTTCGGCTCCGCCCGCCGCATCATCCAGACGCTGACCCGCGCGGGCGTTGATGTGGTCGAGGTGGGCTTTCTGCGCAATGTGGACGGCTACGACCCCGATGTCACGGTCTGCAACACCATTGAGGAGCTGAACCGCCTGCTGCCTGACGAGAGCCAGCGCGGCCGCACGATGTACTCCGGCATGGCGATGCGCTCGAACTACGATATCTCGAAGCTGTCCCCCTACGATGGACACGGCATCGAGATCATCCGCATCACCGCGCACGATTACGACATTAAAGACGGCATGGACTTTGCCCGCCGCATTAAAGAACTGGGCTACAAGGTCTCCATCAACCCCATCAACATCATGGGCTACAGCGATAAAGATCTGCTCTGGATCTTTGAGCAGGTCAACGCCATCCACCCGTGGCAGTTCTCCATCGTGGATACCTTCGGCAGCATGCGCCGCCGCGATCTGGAGCGCATCGTCAGCATGGCGGACCACAACCTTGCACCGGACATCCGCCTGGCGCTGCATCTGCATGAGAACATGGCCCTGAGCTTCTGTCTGGCGCAGGAGTTTTTGGATAAGCACCTGCGCCGCGATCTGGCTGTGGACGGCAGCCTGATGGGCATGGGCCGTATCCCCGGCAACCTGCCGATCGAGCTGATCGCCGATTATATGAACGAGTATTTCGGCAGCCACTACAACATTGATGATTTGATGGACGCCATTCAGGATCACATTGCGCCCATCAAGGGGGCGTGCGCATGGGGCTATACACCGGCGTATTTCCTGTCGGCCAAGTTCAATCTGCACCGCAACTATGCGGAGCATTACCTCGGCAAGGGCGATCTGACCAACCGGGACATCAACCATATTCTGGCGGACATTGCCCCCGACAAAAAAACGGTGTTCGATGCGGCCTACGCTGATGCCCTGTACACCGAGTACAAGAACCGCCGCACCGATGATACCGCCGCGCTGGCTGCCCTGCGGGTTGCCTTTGCAGGCAAGACGGTGCTGGTGCTGGCCCCCGGTGCCAGCCTTGCTGCAGAGGCAGGCCGTGCCGCTGTGGCGGCTGCAGCTGCCGATCTGACAGTATCTGCCAACTTTGTGCCGAGCTTTATGCGGCCGGACTACGCCTTCTTCACCAACGCAAAACGCTTTGATGAGGCCGCAGCCTACCCCTGCCCGCTGATCCTGACCAGCAACCTGCGCGCTGATAAGGATGCCGCTGTTGTGAATTATGACCGGCTTTCCGCCACCGATGCGCAGGGCGGCAACAGTGTGCTGATGCTGCTGCGGCTGCTGCGCCAGTGCGGCGCGGCGGGTGTGCTGCTGGCCGGTGCCGATGGTTACCGCACGGGCACGGCGGCCTATGCCGATGCGGGCCTGCACACCCACACAGGCCGCGGTGCAGCCTACAATGCCCAGATGGCCGGTGCCATCCGTGCGGCGGGGCTGCCGGTGCGGTTCATCACCCCCAGTGAGTATGAGAGGGCCTGACTATGATACGCTTGCTGGTGCTGGATGTGGACGGCACGATGACCGATGGCGGCGTTTACTACGATGCCACCGGCAATGAGATGAAAAAGTTTGCCATCAAGGACGGTGCCGGACTGGTGCTGGCCCGCACAGCAGGCATCCGCGTGATGATCTGCACCGGGCGGCAGAGCGAGGCCGTCCGCCGCCGCGCCGCCGATTTGAAAATTACCGATGTATACCAGAATGTCGGGCAGAAAGCCGTATTTCTGCAGGCATTTATGGCGGAAAACGGCTATACCCGGGAGCAGACCGCCTACTGCGGCGATGACCTTAACGATCTGGCGGCTATGGCGCTGTGCGGCTTTGTGGCCTGCCCGGCGGACGCTGCCGAGGAGGTAAAGGCACGCGCAGATTATATCTGCCCCCAGCGCGGCGGCGAAGGTGCCGTGCGCGGCGCGGTCGAGAAGATCCTGCGCAGCGACGGGCGCTGGAAGGCTGCAGTGGAAAAGGCGTTCGGCGCGGCGTTGTGATTTCGCATTTGCGGGAGATTGCATGAAAAATCCAAAACAAAAAAAATATACCCCCCTGTTGGCCGCGCTGGCAACGCTCATTGTGCTGCTGGCAGCGGTGGTGCTGCTCTGGCTGGCCGAGGTGCGCCCGCAGGTGACGAAGGGCCGCAGCGAGATCATTACAGATTTTCTGCGCGCAGAGCTGATCCATGACGGCGAGACCGCCGAGCAGGTGTTCACCTACGACAAGGATATGCTGACCATCGGGCTGGAGTTTTACCTGCCCGGGGAGCAGCCCAGCGGTGCGCTGGAGGTGGTGCTCTATGACGCCGATACCGGCGCAGAGCTGTCCCGCTCGGTCGGCACGATGGACTATATTGTGCCTGACCAGTATACGACCCTGGGGCTGGACCCGGCAGTGACCGGCCAGGAGGGCCGCCACTACCGGCTGACCGTTACACCCCATTACACGACCGATGCGATCCTTGCCGTGGGCCATAGCGATGGCGTGGCACTCTGGAAGGAGCAGATGTCGGTCAGCGGCCGCGCTGTGGACGGCACGATGGCGATGCAGATCACCTACCAGCGCATCGGCGGCTATCTGACGCGGTTTTTCCTGCTTGTGGCGGGCCTTGCTGCCGTGCTGGCGGCGTTCGCTGTCTGGACAGTGCTTGGCAAAAAACTGGCGCTGCACCGCCTTGTGTTTGTGCTGGTGCTGGGCTTTGGGCTGCTGTACAGCTTTGTGCTGCCGCCCTACGCCGCACCGGATGAGAAATACCATATCAACCAGAGCTTCACCCTTGCCAGCCGCTGGGCCAATGATCTGTCCCGCGAGGAATGGCGGATGGGCCGGGTCCCCACGACAACGACCTTCCGCCGTGTGGGGGACGAGGACGCCGACCTGCAGAACGAAAACACGACCGTGTTTACATGGGAGGCGTTCACCTCGCAGCTTTTGACCACGACCGAGGAGCCGTTTGACAGCCATCAGGAGTACAACGAGCTGCAGACCGACCAGAATCCGCTGCTCTATCTGGCCAGCGCGGCGGCGGTCTTTCTCGCCTACCTGCTGCATCTGGGGTTTGCCCCCGCGCTGCTGCTGGGGCGGCTGGCAAACCTGCTGCTGTTTGCGGCGCTGGCGGCGCTGGCTGTCAGGGCGGCGCCCTTCGGCAAGCGGGTGTTTACGGCGGCAGCGCTGCTGCCGATGACGCTGCATCTGGCGGCCAGCTTCAGCCGGGATGCCCCGCTGCTGGGGTGCAGCTTTGCCTTTACGGCGCTGTTGCTCGATGCAGCCTTCGGCCCCGACCG
>OLRR01001917.1_pt1 | contig 12051 bp, 10 predicted proteins | sample 1671941 | NCBI WGS metagenome assembly OLRR01 (sample SAMEA3136628, study PRJEB25190) | human gut metagenome
CGGTTGTGGCGGCTATGGGACAGATGTTCTATTCCCTGTCTATTGCTATGGGTATTCTGATTACATTTGGCTCTTATATGAAAAAAGACAGTTCCATTGAAGATTCTACAAGAAATGTAGAAGTATTCGATACAGCAATTGCAATTATGGCAGGACTTATGATTATTCCGGCAGTTTTTGCATTTTCCGGAGGAGATCCGGATACACTGCAGGCAGGTCCGGCATTGATGTTCATTACAATCCCGAAAGTATTTGCAAATATGGGATTTGGAACAGTTGTAGGAATTTTATTCTTCCTGTTGGTATTATTTGCAGCAGTGACAAGTTCTATTGCACTGACAGAAAGTGCAGTTTCAACCTTTGAAGATGAGATTGGCTGGAGCCGAAGAAAATCTACAGCCGTAATCGGAATTATAATGATTGCCCTTGGAACATTATCCTGTCTTGGATATGGACCGCTGGCATTTGTAAAAATCATTGGAATGCAGTTCCTGGATTTCTTTGATTTCCTGACAAATTCAGTGATGATGCCAATCGCAGCTATGATGACAAGTATATTTGTATCAAAAGTAGTTGGCATAGACCGCATAGAAGAGGAAATCAGACATGGGGAAGCTGCGTTCCGCAGAAAGAAGATATTTGTAGTCATGATTAAATATCTCTGCCCGATTTTTGCTATGATTATTCTGGCAAGTTCCGTGGCAAACGCATTTGGCTGGATTTCCATGTAAATATGTAATTTATATACCATAAAATAATCCCACCTCTTCAGGTGGTGCTTTGCTGACCAGAATCATGCGCTAAGTCTCACGGATGTTCGACTTGAATTTGAGGAGAATTCTATTTTCACATAAAAGAAATGCTTGGCAGGTTAAATCCACATAGATTACAGACCAGTATTATGGTATGATAAAATAAGCTTAACAAATCAAGGAAGTACGTAAGAAAAGGAGAACTTTACTATGGGAATTGACTGGAAAGAAATATTAGATGTAGAAGGCGCAGATATGACAGAGGTTTACAATGAGAATATACCGGAAGAGGATTCTAAGTATTATGGACTAGTAGTAGAAAATCATTATTCAGGATCAGAGGATACTGTTGGGGCATATATTTATAGCATAATGTGGCACTTTAACCAAGCTGTAGCTTCCTGGTGTTACCGCGGTCTAACACATGTGTTAGAGGGAGATCCGGATGACCCGTATCATGAACTTGAAGATAAGACTTGTGATGAACTGATAGAGGAATGTATAAAATTAAGTCAGGATGCGAAGCATGCAAAGAGTGCTTTGAGGGATGCTGAACAGAATCTAGATACACTGCTTGATTATTTGGACAAATTTGTTGTTTATTCTTGTAATGCAAACCGTAGTGATAGAAGTGAACTTGAATCGCAATTGGAATATGAAGAGGAGTCTATGTGCTATGATGAAATGCACGAAAAATATGAAGCTATGACGCATGAAGAACTGATGAAGAAACATATAGAAATCAGTTGGATTGCAGACGTAGCAAAGTTTTTTTCGCAGCTTATAGAATGGTATTATATAAAAGGTTTGGTTGTTGATTTAAAGAATTATTTTAGGGATGCACAGAATCTGAAAGACTTGATAGAGAAGTACAAGAAACCTGAACCTGAAACCTTAGAAATGATCAAACCGAGATCCAAAAAGATAGAGAGAAAAAGCAGGGGTGACTGGGAGGCTGAACGCAAAGCTCAAGAGGCTAAACGAGAGGAAGAACGCAAATTTTTCCAAGAATTTGGTGAAGAAGATGAACTTCCGCTGTAGGAATATGATAAGAAAGGCAAAACGAAAAAACTCTGACCGGATTAAAGTCCGGCCAGAGTTTTTGTTTTCTCATAAAAAAGATAATTAAATGCAGCAATCGCGCGTCCGACACCGATGACAGCAAGGACGGTTCCAAGTCCAATGCCGACCAGATGGTGGGCGAAGATCAGTCCGACGCTGATGGTCACGCAGATGTTGAACAGATCGAAGCAGTTCTTTGTAAATCCAGTGCTTTTGTGAATGGTATCTGAAATCGCTTGTACGATACCGTCTCCCGGATTTGGAATGACACGCATATTCAGTGACATGGCGGCACCGACGCCGGTCAGTATAATAGCGATGATCAGGAAAAAGACCCGTCCGGCAAATGTTCCGGAAAAGCTGTTCGCGCAGTCTGTTTTCAGATCAGGAATCCACGCACCGAACACATTTAAAAATCTTGTAAATACAAGACTTAATGGAATCTGTAAAAGATTCATAATAAGAACAAGCTTCAGATTCATTTCATTTGCATGCTCCAAAGCAATATCTTCACGTTTCAGTTCTTTCCGGCACAGGATGGTATGAAGAAGTATTTCTACCAGAACAAAGATACAATAAAGTACCATCGTCATATTTCCAAAGTTTAGATTCCAGATTGTGGATATGCTGTAAGATACGGAGATGATGGGAGAGACCCCAAGCCCCGTCTTCGTATTCAGAGAGATACCGAGGGCCAGTACCAGTAATCCTACTAAGTAAAAGCCCCCACGGTAAATGTAATTCTTTTGCATTAAGCTAATTTTTCTCCAGTTAACATCTCATAGCTCTGTAAGTACTTGTCGATTGTTTTCTCGACGATTTCATCCGGAAGGGTCCAGTCATTATCCGGATTTGCTTTCAGCCAGTCACGGGCGAATTGCTTGTCGAAGGACGGCTGTCCATGACCCGGCTCATAACCATCTGCTGGCCAGAAACGGGAGCTGTCTGGTGTGAGCATCTCGTCACCAAGTACCATGTTACCGTTCTCATCAAGACCGAATTCAAATTTTGTATCAGCAATGATGATACCGCGTGTCAGTGCGTAGTCCGCACATTTCTTATAAAGAGCGATGGTGTAATCGCGAAGCTTCTTGGCATACTCTTCGCCTTTTCCAGGGAAGTATTTTTCGAGATGAGCAATGCTCTGCTCATAGGAAATATTCTCGTCGTGGTCACCAATCTCAGCTTTTGTAGATGGTGTGTAGATTGGTTCTGGAAGTTTGTCGGACTCTTTTAATCCTTCCGGAAGAGTGATTCCGCAGACTGTTCCATTTTCTTTATAGCTTGCCCAGCCGCTTCCTGTAATGTATCCGCGGACAATGCACTCGATTGGAAGCATTTCAAGCTTGCGGCACATCATACTGTTGCCGTCGAACTCTGGTTTCTGGAAGAACTCAGGCATATCTTTTACATCAGTAGAGATCATATGGTTCGGAATAATGTCTTTTGTCAGATTGAACCAGAACTTGGACATCTGAGTCAGAACAGTTCCTTTTTTTGTAACGACGTTATTAAGAATCACATCAAAACAGCTGATGCGGTCCGTAGCAACCATAATCAGGCTGTCACCGTTATCATAGATTTCACGTACTTTTCCTTCTTTGATTGGTTTCATCTTAATACCTCACTATTATCAATAATTTTATTCGGGTTATCCTGGCGTGGTTTATATCGCCTACTTATAAGTTAAGCAGATTTTATTACAAAAAACAATAGCTAATTGCTTCAAAACATGAAAATTCATGCTGTTTTATAAGGATTATAAAACAATATTGTAAGCATTTATAAACGCAGCTTATCTAATGAGACATATTTCTCAACAATCGATAGTTGATATTCCGCTTGTTAGAAAAACATCAGGTCAGAGCATGTCATCGGAGTGGGAACCAAAGTGTAACTTCAAAGACTCCGGATACATTTTCAGAGGCGAAGGCTGAACTTGTATTCTGAGAAATGTTATGGTTTCCTGGGCTGTCTGATGATGTTTTCTTTGTCAGAAGCATTTCGCCGTCCATCATCTGCATCATCCGCTGGACATTACGAAGTCCGATATTGCTACTTCCGACATCAGAATGTTCTTGCTTGATTGCATTGGAAACAGTCACAGTAAAGCGCTGTTTACGGATGGAACTGCGGACGATGACCGGAGTTCCTTTGTCTCCATATTTTAAAATATTAGAGAACAGATTGGTAAAAATACGGTTGATCATTGTTTTGTCGCTGAGCAGAATACCAGTCACTTCTGGAATTTTAACATTTGTCGTAAATCCGGCCAGACTAATGAAATCGCAATTTTCCTGAATACATTGAAAAATATAATCAGTAGACAGCCAGGACATGTCAGGAGTTTCCTGTTCTTCGGAAACAAGGGCGTAGCTGAACATTTGATCCGTCAGTTCTTTAATATCGGAAGCTTTTTTCAGACACCGGTCCAGATAATCCGCCTGCTTTTCAGGAGTTCTTCCAAGCCTTAATACTTCCAGATATCCGGTCAGAATTGTAAGTGGCGTCCGTAAATCATGGGAGAGTGCTGTGATCAGGTCCTGATTTGCTTTTCGGCTTTCTTGCTCACGGACAATATTTTCATTTAAAGAGATACGAAGATGATTCAACTCATTTGCCAAAATGCCAATTTCATCTTTACTATATTGCGGAACCGGGTGGGTCAGATCCCCTGTGGACATCAGCAAAATTTCCTGCTCTAGAGCCAGTACTTCGCGCATCTTCCGGTTCATAAAGAACAAGACGATTCCAAGAAAGACCAGGACACTTAAAAGTAGCGAAAGAAACATATAAGGGTAAATGAAAAGGGCACGCTGGTAATTGACAACAACGACTTGAGCTTTTCCGTTTTGAAATTGGAGATACCCTTGACGAAAATCTTCCCCTTCCCCATCAGTTAACCTGTATCCAAGATCGAAAAAAGTCCGGAAACCGGAATGCTTTTCGTCCATAATTTTTGCATATTGTCCTGTAATATAAAGGCCATCCTCCTGTTCGTAAAGATAAATGCTTGTGTATTTATCTGCCAGATCTAGAAGGGGTTTTATTGCTTTTGCGGCAGCTGCATCGTCTGATGATTCTGGGAGTGATAAATTTTGTGCAGTTTCGTCCAATTTCGTCCAGAAATCTTCGTCATCAATCTGGGACTGTAAAATTTCAAAATTGCCTGTCCAGTTTACCAGAGTCCATTTATTTAGCCAAAGCAGTTCGAATAATGTTGCAGAAATCGTAAGAGCCAGAAGCAAGATCAAAAGAAAACGGTTCTGTAATTTCATGGTACTGAATTTTTTTTTCATGCTGTTACCTCATTGTTACTGAATGAAAATTATTAGTCGCAACGATACCCTTTTCCCCAGGCTGTTTTAATTAGTTCAGGATTACCGGGATTATCTTCCACTTTGGAGCGTAAGTTTCGAATATGTACGGTGACAGTATTATTTGCACCGTAGTAATAAGGTTCCTGCCAGACAGACTCAAAAAGATGCTGGGCAGAAAATGTCTGGTGGCGGTTCGCGACCAGCAGTTCCAACATGGAGTATTCCGTTTCTGTAAGGTCTAAAAGCTGCCCATTTTTATGAACCTCCCGGACAGTCTGGTTTATTTCCAGATCGTGAAAGAGCAGGATACGATGCCTGGAGTCAGAAGCATTCGATGTACTAGCTATTGGCTCAGCAGTCGGATTAACAGAAGCACTATTGATACTTTGATTGCCGCTTTCATTTTTCCCTTTGTATACCTGATAACGCCGAATCAATGCTTTGCTCCGGCTGATCAGTTCGTTGTAGGAAAATGGTTTTGCCAGATAATCATCACCGCCACTGGAAAAGCCAAGTGTCTTATCGCTTTCCTTTGTGCGGGCACTTAAAAACAGAATTGGCGCATTGCTCAGTTCCCGGATTTTCAGGCATGTCTGATAGCCATTTGGCCCCGGCATCATAATATCCAGAATAATCAGGTCGAAATCCTGCTGCTCAATGAGTGTAAGTGCCTGCGCCCCATTTTCTGCTTCAGATACTTCGAAACCTTCCCCACCAAGCAGCACATTTATAATTTCCCGGATTTCCGGGTTGTCATCTACGATTAAAATACAAGTCTTATCCATAGAAATAACTCCTTTCGATAGATCTATTATACAGGAGTTTATAAAAAATAAAAAATCTTCTTAAGAAACTTTAAGATTTAATTAGGCATTTTCTTAAGGGATGAGTGTTAAACTTTGGGCATACTGAATGATAAAGCAGAGATGACGAGTAGTGTCTTCTGTAGGGACTGAATTTATGGAGGTATGCAAAATGGACAGAATCAGTATTGTGGTTCCGTGTTTTAACGAAGAGGAAGCGTTGCCGGTGTATTATCGGGAGATGAAGCGCGTCATGGGCGAGCTGTCAGAGGTTTCCTTTGAGATCCTTTTCGTGGACGATGGTTCCAGCGACAAGACTTTAGAAATATTGAAACAATTAAATGCAAAAGATGGAAGATGTGAATATTTATCTTTCTCCAGAAACTTTGGAAAAGAAGCAGCTATATACGCGGGGCTTAAACATGCAAGTGGAGACTATGTGGCAACGATGGACGTAGATCTCCAGGATCCACCTGGACTTCTTCCGGAAATGTATCGTATTTTGAAGGAAGAACCTTATGACAGTGTTGCGACAAGACGTGCCACCAGAACCGGAGAGCCAAAAATCCGCTCCTTCTTATCTGAGACATTTTATAAGTTTATTAACAGCATTTCCAAGACAGAAATTGTCAATGGTGCAAGAGATTATCGGCTGATGAAACGGATTATGGTGGACGCCGTATTGGAAATGAGTGAATATAATCGTTTTTCGAAGGGAATTTTCGGCTGGGTCGGATTCCGTACAAAATGGCTGGAATTCCAAAACGTGGAGCGTTCGGCAGGAGAAACAAAATGGTCTCTTCGGAAACTATTTTCTTATTCTCTGGAAGGAATTACTGGATTTTCAGTAGCACCTTTGTCCCTGGCATCTGTTATGGGAGTAGGGTTCTGCGCGTTGGCATTTATTATGATTGCAGTAATCATAGTACGGACATTAATTTGGGGCGATCCGGTTGCAGGCTGGCCGTCAATGGTATGTATTATCTTTTTGGTGAGCGGGGTTCAACTGTTCTGTCTTGGAATCGTGGGAGAGTATCTGGCTAAGACATATCTGGAGACGAAGCACCGTCCGATATTTATATTGAAAGAAAGTAAAGTTCAGACGGCAGGAAAAGTAGCAGGAGACAGCTTTGTGGGAAACGGTGTGAATGCTGTAATGCGAGAAAAGAAATCCGGGGAGGAATCTCATGAAGACAAGACAGTCAAAGCGTCTGCATAATCAAAATGTTGGAACAACAAAGCCGGAACATCTGCATAATAAAGAAGAATCAACGATGTCAAAATATCTGTATTATACAGGGTATGTAATACTTGCAGCACTGACATTATTTTTCTGCTGGATGTTTTGCCTCAGATGGGGAGTATTTGGAGCGAAGGTGGACTGGATCAGCCAGCACAGTGTTATTCCGGATTATTTCAGAAAACAGTTTTATGAGACAGGAAATCTATTCCCGGAATTCGCTATGAACCTGGGCGGAGGACAGAACATATACAATTATTCATATTATGGACTTTACAGTCCGTTATTTTTGTTGTCCTACGCATTACCTTTTGTGAAAATGTCTACGTATGTTATTGTTATGGAAATGCTATGCTTGATGGCTTCGGTGCTTTTATTGTATCTGTGGCTGAATCGAAAAGGATTTGGCAGAGCTGTCAGCTTCGCTGTGGCTGTTATTTTTTTGCTGACGGGACCTATGATCTGCCAGTCCTACAGCCAGATTATGTTCGTTAATTACATGCCATTTTTAATCCTGGCTATGATGGGCGTGGACAGATACTTTGAAAAAAGGCGTTCAGGGCTTTTGGCAGTCAGTACATTTCTGATGATCATGACCAGCTTTTACTTCAGTATCGGAGGAATGCTGGCGTTGGTAATCTATGGAATTCATTGTTACGGAAGAAACCTGGAAGGAAAAAATGAGCGTGCCACAGTAAAAGGGTTTTTGTGCGAGGGCGTGAGATTTCTTCTGCCTATGATTTTTGCAGTACTGGCAAGCGGAGTCCTTCTTGTGCCGACAGCCCTTGCATTGATCGGAAGAAGTTCCGGTGAATCTTCCGGAGGCAGCGCGAATGCAGAATGCCTGTCGGTATTGCTTGGAAGTGGAAATGCGACAAAAATCCTGAAGGGGCTTTTCTTTCCGCAACTTAGATTGTCAGGAGTTTTTTATTCACCGTATGGTCTGGGATTCGGAACGCTGATGCTGACGGTGCTTGTTGCGACCATGTTCAGGCGAAGATGGAGTGACAGCGTAATGGCGTGGATTATTGCCATTGTCGCAGGCGTGCCGGTTTTTGTATACATTTTAAATGGGGGACTTTATCTGAGGGACAAGGCACTGATCCCGTTAATTCCGCTTTTTTGCTATATGCTTGCCATGTATTTAAAGAAGGTGAGCTGTGAAGAGTTTTCGTGGGGCGGCTGTATTCCATATGTTGTCACGATGGAACTTATCTATATAGGAAGAAACCAGGAAGGAATGGGAAATCTGTGGCCATTTTTGATGACAGAATCTCAGATTATGTTTGGTTGTTATCTGGCAACAGGTGTGATAAAAGAAGCGTGGAGAAAACGAAGGAAGACAATCTGGAGAATTAGAGGAACAGTTTTAATTTTAGCAGGTTCTATGGCGGTATTTCTGGCAGTATTTGATAATCAGTATGCCAAAGAAAAACAGGAGATGTTGGATACAATATTTTATAAACAGGTAACAGATTCTAAAATCACAGATGCAATTCAGACAGCAACCGATGAGGCAAAAAAAGATGGAGGATTTTACCGGACAGTCCAGCTTGGCACTGACGATGAAAATGCAGCAAATTTAAATCGCGTGTGGAACACAGATCAGTACATTTCTTCCATCTATTCCTCTTCCTATAATAAAGCTTACCAGAATTTTAGAAAAGATACATTTGGGCTGGAACAGCCTTACCGGAATTTTCTGATGCAGTCTGAGGAGTCAAATCCGATTTATGCGAGATTCATGGGCGAAAAATACATTGTTACAAAGTCTAAGATGAAAGGTGTCAGGCTTCTTGGAGTATCGGGGGAGTGGAAGATTTATGAAAATGAAAGCGCAGCTTCGATCATCTATGGAACAAGCCAGGTTATGAGTGAGAAAAATTATGATAAGTTGGACTATCCATATAATCAGACAACGCTTCTTCAGAAGGCAGTTGTGCCGGAGAGTGCCACGAAGCAGACGGACAGTATAGAGGCGGTGGACAATTTGCACAACGCAGTACTGCGATTTGGGGAAAACTCATGCATTTCCGAGGCAGACGGTGGATATCATATTTTTGCCAAAAAGGATACAAAAGTCAAAGCAGAGATTGTGAGCCAGATAGACATAAATTCAGTGAATACAGTGAATACAGAGAATGCCGGTGAAAACACAACCGTTGCGAATGAAACAAAAACAGATTCTGGGAACAGAGTTTTATTGCTTCGGTTCAAGGTCAAGAATCTGAAACCCTCAAAAGATCTGACAATCTGGGTGGATGGCAATCGTAATAAACTGAGCGCTAAGCAGCGGGTCTATTATAATGATAACACAACGTTTACTTATGCAGTGGCACTTGAGGGTGATGAAAATCAGGTAGAGGTTACATTTAGCAAAGGAAAATATAATCTGTCTGATGTGGAAGCATATATAGCAACGTTGCCGGGAACAGAGCTTTACGAATCAGAGTTTTTACAAAATAGCACAAAGACAAAGGGAAACGTAATTGCCGGAAATCTGACAATGCAAAAGTCAGGATATCTGATTACTTCGATTCCATACGATTCCGGATTTAAAATACAGGTTGATGGAAAAAATGTAAAAAGTGAGAAAGTAAATACAGCGTTCCTTGGCTGTAAGATGAAGGCAGGGGAGCATGACATTGTCATCACATACCATGCACCGGGGATGGCAGCAGGAAAAGTGATGTCCTTTGTCGGAATGATGGGATTTCTTATTTTATCTGTGTTAGAACATGTTGACACAAAAAAATGAAAGTGGTAAATTTAAAAGAGAAGTTAGCGAGTGCTAAATACGTCAGATGAGCCGGAAATCATTTGACCGACACCGCCAGTGAGGCTCGAATCATATAGGAAAGAGGGAATCTAACATGGGAAGATATTATCGTTTATCTAAGAAAATCACAGATGATATGGCAACCGCAATTTTGAACGAGATTAATGAACTGGAAAATGTTCAGACAGCAAGAATAACAGAAGATAATAAGTATCTGTTCGTGGACACGAAGGATCAGCAGTATCCAGAGGTTATGACACGTGCATTGAATATCTGCAGCCGTCTGGGTGGCAAATGCGAACTTTCATTTGCAGGTTTTGAAGGTGGATTCCAACCATAAGGTGTAAGAAAAAATATAAAAATCCGGATTTGCGTAATATCACATGGTTAGTGAGGACTGCGAAAAATCCGGATTTTTTGATTCTGTTGTTTTTTATTAACGGTTATTTTGTTCATGCAGCTTATACAGAACAATTAGTTTTTCTCATTATCTGCGAGGTACTTTTTTAAAGCGGAAAAACTCTCTGAGCTGATGACATGCTCAATCTTACATGCATCTTCAGCGGCAGTTTCCGGATCCACCCCAATTGAAGTCAGAAAACTTGTCAGGAATGTGTGACGTTCGTAAATTTTCCCGGCAATTGCCATACCACTGTCTGTCAGGTTGATATAACCATTTTCATCAACAGTAATATAATTATTTAATCGAAGATTCTTCATTGCAACACTGACACTCGGCTTAGAAAAAGAAAGCTCATGTGCAATATCAATTGACCTGACATTTCCAAGTCTGTTTTTCAGAACCAGTATTGTTTCCAGATAATCTTCGGCAGATTCACGTATTACCATAATAAACACCTCGCTTTGCGGTAAAATAATCCCCTGTCCGTTGGAATTGTATTAGAAATTATATCATAAAATGGGAAGTTGTTCAATTTCTATTGGAGGAATTGAACTGATAATAAATTTCAAAAAATTTCTCACTGGTCATGGCAGAGGATATATAGTGTAAGGTTAATGACAAAGAAGGACTTTTCTATTACAATATTATCCATAAGAGTTGGTATGATTGTAAAAGAGAAGTCTTTTACTTATAAAAGTAGATTAAAATAGATTTGGTAAGAATTTTTAGGATTGAGCATGCAAGTACAGGGAAGGGGAGATTTAAAATGATTTATATAACCGGTGACTGCCACAGTAATTTTGAACGATTTAACACCGGGAATTTCCCGGAACAGAAAGAGATGACAAAAGATGATTATGTCATAATCTGCGGAGATTTCAGCGGGGTGTGGAACAAAGATGGGGAAAGCAAGATGGAAACGAGTGCTCTTGACTGGTTGGACGGCAAAGCATTTACTACATTATTTGTTGACGGAAACCATGAGAATTTTGACCGCCTGTACGCTTATCCGGTGGAAAAAAAGATTCGGCAGACAGCCAGATTTAAAAAATGGTTTTTTGGACATTATCATGATAATCGAAACGTAACAAAGGATGAATTATTGCTGTGGGAGCAGATTATCAGAATATCGTAGAGAAAATATTTATTACGAGCGACAAATGTTTGTGTGATACAATGATGTGTATAAGAAAATGAGAAAGGGTGAAAAAATGAAAATCAGTGAATTTTTTGAATATAATAATCAACAGGTATTAGAAGAAAATGAGAATATATTAGAGTATTTGGAACAGATTTTTGGGAAATCAACGGAGATAGATCGCGAAGGAAAAAAAGAATTTACTTTCGGAAAGATAATAGGTCTTGTAACAGATAGCTTTTTAGATGAAAAGACAAAACGTCAGAAGGTATCTATGCTATTGTGTGATGCGGATTCTAAGTTATTACTTTGGAATGGACGACCTGTGGAAATATTAAGAACCAACCCTGAAAATCGTCTGGAAGAGAAAAAATCTTATATTCAGGGTCTTTTCTTTAGTGGAAGTGAATTATTTACAAGAAATCCTCAGCCTTGCGAAGAGGTTCCCGGGTCAAATATGGTCACGTCTTTCGTTTCTGATTTGGACGAGGAAATAAGAACTGCCGAGGAAACAGATGAAAATATTCTATCACTGAAAAATAAACTGGAGGACC
>OLRR01001918.1_pt1 | contig 12048 bp, 6 predicted proteins | sample 1671941 | NCBI WGS metagenome assembly OLRR01 (sample SAMEA3136628, study PRJEB25190) | human gut metagenome
CCTGCGCCTAACGCGATTACAAGAGTTTTTAAAACATTGACCGCTTCTGTGAAAAATTGCATAAATAAAATCCTCCTAAATTTTAATCTGTCTTTTTTTCTTCGTCCGGCACATCTACATTGTAAAGGTCGAATTGTTCATTTTCCTTTACAACCGCCGGTCTGCGGTTCAAAAATCGTTCAATGTCAAACTCGTTTTTCTTGTCTGCGTCTGATAAATACTTATAGCGCGGGTGCGCCGTTATATCGTACTTTTCAGACAAAAACGGACGGACGCCCCTTAATTGCAAAATGCACTTGCCGCCGTCCATTACCGATAATTCGTCCTGCGTCATCAGCTCCTTTCCTAATTTTTGATAATTAAGTCCGTAAGATTTTTGATTACTTCGCGTTTCGGAAGTATTGTACATATCAATCGTTTCTTTGCCGAGCGTTTCGGAAATCTCTTTAAGAGTAGTTTTCTCTTTACCTCCGAGAAATAGGGTAGTATCGCAATTACCTATAATCGTGTCGGCGTTATCCTTGTAAATAGCTTTTAGCTGACTCTGCGCCTGCAAGATAATACAAGCGGATATTTCACGGCTTCGGATAGTGGAAATCAGCTTTTCAAACTTCGGTATTTGCCCGATATTTGAAAATTCGTCAAGCAGACATCTGACGTGCACGGGAAGCCTGCCGCCATATTCGTTATCCGCCTTGTCGCAAAGCAGATTAAAAAGCTGAGAATACATTATAGCAACAACAAAATTGAAAGTGTCGTCCGTGTCGGAAATGATAACAAAGAGCGCCGTTTTTTCGTCGCCCAATGTGTCAAGCTCCAATTCGTCATATTCCATTAAATCCCTAAGCTCCTTAATATCAAACGGCGCAAGCCTTGCACCGCACGAAATTAAAATCGACTTTAAGGTTTTGCCGGCTGCCTGCTTGAATTTAACATATTGCTTAACCGCAAAATGCTCCGGCTCACGCTCTGCGAGCCTGTCAAAGAGCATATCCACGGGACTTTTGTAATTCTCGTCGTCCTCACGGGCTTCCGACGCATTGATTAAATCCAAAAGCGTGATGAAGTTCTTTTCTTCTTCGGGCGCTTCATAGTAAATGTAGCCGATTAGAGCGCAATACAAAAGCCGTTCCGCCTTAACCCAAAAATCCTCGCCCGACTTTTCGCCGTCGCCTTTGGTGTTTGCGATTATGACATTTACCAGCTTCAAAATATCCTTTTCGCTGCGTATATAGGCAAAGGGATTGTAGTGCATACTCTTTTTGAAATTTATCGTATTGAGTGAACGGATTTTGTAGCCGCCCTTTTGAAGCATTTTTCCGCACTCGACAAGGATTGTCCCTTTCGGATCGGTCACGCAGTAGCTTGTCGTCATCTGCATAAGATTTGGTTTTACAAAAAACCTTGTTTTTCCTGAGCCTGAGCCGCCGATTACAAGCACATTCTTGTTTCGTGCGAATTTTGGATTTTTCGGGCGGCTGTTCATTGTCAGCCGTTCCGTGTTCGTCAGCAGAATATTATTGTAAAAATCCTCGTCAATGTACGGCTTAATATCTTCCGGAGTGCCCCAGCGTGCAGAGCCGTATTCAATACCTTTTCTGAATTTCTTTGCGTTTTTGCTCCGCAGATACAAAATGCCCTTGACCGCAAGCGCACCAATGGCGCCTATTGAAATATCGGTAAAATGAAAAGAGAGCAGCGGCGCTTTTGTAAGCTCCGATACTCCCTTAACAACCGATATTAAAATGTTTTCCTCCGACAGACGCACGGCGTATGACAATTTATCGAATATCCAAAAGAAAATGAGAAACGGCAGATTTGAAATGATTTTTTTCTTATCCGCCGCCGTCATCGCTCAATGCTCCTGTCCTTGATTTTTTCACGGTCTTTATGCTGTGATTTTGCAATTTCCGCCAACTTGCGGATAGCCTGCCTAACAGAGGGCTTTTCTTTCTGCCTTAATATTTTCTGCGAATACTCGTTAAACGCCATTGTCAGAACATCTGCGTCCCTGCCCTTGAAAAAGACAAGGTATCGGGGCGGCTTTTCGGAATTGTCCTTTTTGAGTGCGAAATCAATCCCGTACTTTTTCGCCGTAGTTTCAAACGACCTGATATTTTTATCGGTAATTTCAATGTTTGAAATAGCCGCGTTGTGTTTCATCAGGTCTTTAATCGTCTGCCTGCCGTGCTTTAAGTCGGGCGATTTTCCTTTACGGTGATTTAGGTAAACGGAAATCGCTTTTGCAAGCGTCCGCCCGGTTATCTTGCTGCCGGATATGGCAAGCGCAATCGTTTTCTTTTCAATTTCTTCCTGCAATAAGCAACACCTCCTTGAAAAGTTTTAGGGAGCAGAAAAAACTGCTCCCATATTTAAGTCAATTTACACTCAATTTTCGGTCAATGACATTACTTTACCCAAGTTTCATTGTCCGTGCCTATAACGCCGATATGCGTATTCGCCGATTCAGCGATTGCATAAAATGCCCAATGTGAATTGTTTTTATCCATAACGGTTACAGAAACATTTGCAATGCCCTTGTTTTCTTTATCAAGAACGGTTACTGTTGTCTGATTATCTGTTGTCAAGGTCTTGCCGTCGGGAAGTGTAACGGTAATTTTACCGTCCCTAATTTCTATAAATGCGTTCTCAATCTTGCTCTTTGTGTCCTCAACCGTGATATTATATTCTGCTTTGGTGTCCTCTGTATCTGATTTTCCGTCGCCGTCTGTGTCCTTGCCCGGTATGGTTTCGGAAATATCTGTCTTACCGTCTCTATCGGTAATGCCCTCGCTTGTAGGGGGGATATAGATTTTACCGTCTTTGTCGGTAACAGCCGTTACGGTTTTAGGATCAGCCGCATTTTCATTTTCCGCAGTTTCGGTAACAGTTTCTTTTACGGTTACGGAAATATCCTTAACACCCTTGTTATCCTTATCAAGCACGGTTACGGTGATTCTGTTGCTATGCTCAATATTTATATTTTCGGGAAGTAAAACCGAAATTGTATTGTCGGCATTTAAGGTTATATATGCGTTTTCGATTTTTGACTTTACATTCTCAACGAGAATTGTATAGCTGCCGACTTTTGCAATGCCGTCCTTATCTGTGTAGTCCTCGCTCATAGGCGGCACAACGATTTTTCCGTTTTCGTCCGTCTTGTCCGTAATTGATTTTTCCGCAGCGTCAGAAACGGTAACGGAAATATCTTTAAGCGGTGCGCCGTCCTTGTCAAGCACGGTTACGGTGATACGGTTTGCATAGTCAATCATATTTTCAGCCGGAAGTTTCACGCTGAAAGAATTGTCCTCATTCAGAGTAACAAGAGCGTTTTCGATATAGCCCTTTTCATCATTTACGAAAACATAATAATTCTGCAAATTAACCTTTCCGTCTTTATCGGTAAGTCCCGAATTTACGGGCGGTACAGTCAGTTTCCCATACATATCGGTCGTACCTTTTTCAATATAGTCCTTGTCGGCTATTACAATTACCGAAACGCCCTTTTGCGGATTGCCGTTCTGGTCGGTAACGGTGATAATTGCCGGACTGTCCTGTGTCAAAATTAAACCGTCGGGCAGCTTTACAACAATGTTATTGCTTTCGCCGATATAGGTTTCGCAGTTCGGCATCGTAACATTGAGCTTATTCGTAACCTTGACAACATAGGTAAATTTGTTGTCGCCGTCGTCTTTTCCGATAGTTCCGTTATCGTCGCCTGTCGAGGATTTTTTGTCGGGTGCGATAAACTGTCCGTTTTCATCTGTTACACCTGTTGCATTATTGCCGTTGTCGTCCGTAACAAAAATATTCAAGCCCGTTGCCGCCGTCTGATTTTCGGTATTGAATACAGTTACCGTTGTTCTGTCCGCAAAGTCAAGCAGTCTGTTTTTCGGCAAGCGGATTGAAATGTTATCGTCCTTGTCAATCGTGATTTCGGAATTAAACGCAGGCTTATTGTTTTTGTCCGTGAGAATAACGGAATATACGCCGATTTCGGCTTTGCCGTCCTCGTCCGAATTATCCTTTGCCACAAGCCGGGGAATATCCGCAGTCTGCAATATCGCTTTACACTCAATACATTCAATATGCTTTCTGCCGCCGTGCTCAATGGTAGCCGCTTCGTCAATTATCCATTCTGACGGTGCGTGTCCCTTTGCGTTTTTGTAATCGCTCTTAACCGTGTCGCCGCAAACCTCGCAAACGGAAGTTGTAAATCCGATTTCGGTACAGGTCGGCTCGGTTACTGTCTTTTTGTAATTGTGAGGAATTTTATCCGTGTAATTGCCCTTGTAGCTATCGCCGCAATCACAAGTGAAAATCGTGTAGCCCATTTCTGTGCAAGTGGGGGCAATTACGGTTTCGGTGTAGCTGTGATTTTTATGTTCCGTATAGTCTGCGATATATTCCTTTCCGCAGTCGGGGCAGGTGTAGATTGTATATCCGTGCTCGGTGCAGGTCGGCTCAATTACTTTTTTGCTGTAATTGTGTTCTGTCTTATCCGTGTAGTCGGAAATATATTTATCGCCGCAGTCTGCACAAGTGTAAGTTGTATAACCAAACCCGGTACAAGTCGGCTTTGTGATTTCCGCATTGTAGTTATGCGGTTTCTTTTCCGTGTAGTCCGAAACAAATTCATCACCGCAGTTTACGCAAGTATTTGTTGTGTAACCGTGTTCAGTACAAGTGGGAGCAGTAATGTTTTTTGCATATTCGTGTTCTGCCTTATCGGTGTAATCGCCGATATAGCTGTCGTCGCAGTTATCGCATTTGTATTCCGTATAGCCCATAGCCGTACAAGTAGGTTTAACAACCTTTTCAGAATAGCTATGTCCTTTCGGAAGTTCTAAAACCGTGCCGCACTTTTCGCAAGTTTGCGGCTCCGTGCAAGTAGCAGCCTCGCCGGGTGTGTGTCCCGTTGCGGATTCAGCCTTAATCATTTTTTCCTTGCAGCCTGTATTTGTGCAGCGGTACTCAATTACGCCCTCGCTCTCACAAGTGGAATTTGTAACGATATGCCCCTCGTCCCAATTATGACCTGTCGGCTCGGTGTAGTCCGAAACATAATTCAGTCCGCACATAGTACAGGTTGAGGTCGTATAACCTTTATCCGTACAGGTTGGCTCTTTGGTGATACGCTCATAAGCGTGTGAGATAATCGGCGTCATATCTGTAATATATGAATTGCCGCAAATTTCGCAGATGTGATTTGTATAGCCTACATTTCTGCAAGTGGGCTGTACTTTTTCGGTCTTGTATTTATGTTCTCCTGTCGGTGTGCTTTCCTCAAAAAAGCTGCCGCACTTGTCGCAAAGGTTTAATTTCAAACCGCCTTGCTTGCAAGTAGCTTCACGAATTGTAATTGCCTTGTAATTATGCCCGGTTGCCTTTGTGTAGTTACGTTTATCAAGATTACCGCAGCCGTCGCACTGCCAGCGTTCATATCCCAAGTTATCACAAGAGGAAGCAACGGTTTCCAAATATCTGTAATCGTGTTCGTGCTTTTCGGGCGGAATTACGATAATCGTTCCGCCGCTGTTATCGTCCTTTTTGTCCTCCAGCAGCCACACATACGATACACCGTTTTCCGTCATTGTTTCGCCCTGATACTTATATGAGATTTCATAGTAAACAGGATAATATCCGGCGTCGGTATAGTTCGGCGCAGAGGTGAGGTTGCATTTTCCGGCAGATGTGCCGTAGCGAATACTTGTGTGTACGCCGCTGTCCGACAGGTCGCTCACGGTTACGGCGTGGGATTTGTTATCCACATTTCCGTAGTATGATGACACAACGGATTTTGCGGTTACATACTCACTTGTAGAATATCCGCAGTCGCCGCACGTTTCGGAAATGAAAAAACGGTTGTTGCCAATCTGACCGTCAACCGTTTCGGAAAAATCGTGCTGTTCTCTTTTCTCGGAGGCTCTTGCTTTCGTACCCTTGCAAAACTGACAATATCGTCCTGCCTTTAATACCGTTGTATGATAGCTTTCACTGTATGGGGTGTAGGTGGTATTGTCAAAGTCCAAGAAAAAATTATGGTCGCAGGAATTTAGCCCGTAAACATTACGGCTGAATCCGTATGCGTCTCTGCCGTCAACGGAGTTTATTGTTCCGCAGGTCTGGCAAACAGATTTAGTCCAATGGTATGTGGTGTAGCTTGCGTCCTGATTCGGCCGTCCGTTATCGAGATTACCCTTTGTTTTTCCGTCAACCATTGTTCCGTCCGAAAATTTAACGCCCCTGTTTAATGCGGTTGTTCCGCTTTTGGTATATTCGGGCGTTCTGTAAGTAAGCATTATCGTGTCTTTGTTACATACCGTACACCAGCTTGTTTCCTGCGTGATAGTCGCATTAAAATCAAGCTCGTTTGTTCTGCCGTTTGCAGATACCCATATATCCGCAGGATCGACATATTCGTTTACCTGCGCCGCATAGGTTGTTATCGGCGTAAATCCCGAAAGCAGCGTTGACACTGCCAATGCCGCCGACAGAATATTTTTTAATTTGCTTTTGAAATTCATTTTATTTTTTCCTTTCTGTTTGATTTATATAAAACGCGTTTTACTCTCAAAACGCTGTTTTTAAGGCGGTCTGCACTTTTTGTAATCTGATTTTTTCATAGACGCACCGCCTTAAAAGTTTGCCATATCGTGATGTACTTTTGTTGTGTAATAGCTGTCAATGGTAGAGGGAGCATTAAATAACGCCGCCAACAAATACTTTTTGATATTGCGAATATCCGAAGTGTTTTCCCTCATACAGTCGATAACATACTCAATATGCTCGGAGGTCAGCTTTAACAGCTTTGATTTCACGATTGCCGCCGGGTAGGTATCGCCGGCAATGACAAGACTTGATTTCTGTGTGCAAACCGTTTCTGTCATAAGGTCAACGATTTCGTCGAGCATAGCAGCGTCACGGTTGAGGTTGACGCTTAAAACATCATAGTCGATATTTTCTTTGATTATCTGTCTGTATGTTTCCACCTCATCATATCCAATCCTATCCGATTTTTCTTTTGGTAGCTGTGCCGCCTTTGTCGGCTCCGACTCTTTTTGATATGATTTGATAGGATAAGTATTTGATATATCCGTATTTAATTCTTTTTTATTTGATTTATTAGTATTTAATTGTGCGGTGTTTTCCTGTATAGGCTCTGCCTGTGCAGGAATATCCAATACAGGGTTTTCCCGTATAGGTTTTTCCTGTTCAGGCAGCGTGTTTTTAGGCTGCTCCAAAATCGTGTATTCAATCGTAGTGAGCTGTCCCTTTTCGTTTCTCATACGCTCACGGATAATATATCCGTGCTTTTCAAGCTCTCTGATACAGGAGCTTATGCTGTCGATTCCGTCCTTGCAGATTGCCGCAAGTCCCTTTGTCGTGTAGTCCCAACTTTCGGGGAGTGAAAGCATAAGAGATAACAGCCCCTTTGCCTTTAACGATAATTCTGTATTTCTCAAATGGTGGTTGCTCATCACGGTATAATCGCGCGTTTTGTCTATTCTGAAAACTGCCATTACAAAAATCTCCTTTCCTCTGAAATTAAAAGAGCGTCGGAATTTTTTATCAATCCTGACGCTCTCGGTCTGTATTTTCTTTTAACGGTTTGAACATTGTGCAGCTTGTGCCGTTATGGCAATGAATGTATGGACAAAACGGATTTCTGTTGTCAAGCAAATATGTGTCGTATCCCGTTTGACATTTAGGGCATAGCTGCTCATTATTTCTCTGTTTCATTTTCAAAATTCCTTTCAAAAATTTTGTAGTTGTATCTATCTGTTTTGAGGTAAAAAAATAGCTCCGATTTTTAATATCGAAGCGTATTTTGAAAAGAAAAATATTTAATTTTTAGGTTAATACCGTTTATCGACTGTCTGAAACCCTTGATTTTACTGCGTTTTTCGTTAAGTCCTGTAAGAACACTCGCACCAATTAAAGCGATAACTTCGGTTATCGCTTTTTTTTATTTCATACAAAAAGCACTCACTGTTCAGCAAGTGCTTGACATTGCATTGTCACCTCATTCATTGTAAGATATTTCAACATTAAAATAGCAGCTGAAAAATCAGCTGCTATTTCTTATTTATTTAACTCTTTGAATTGTAACAGTTTGTTCTGTTTCATTCCACTCAACCGTTGCACCCAGATTTTCCGAGATGAAACGTATCGGTGTATATGTACGGTCGTTTTCGACAAAAGCAGGACTATCGAGTTTAACATCCTCACCGTTTACTTTTGCATAATCCGAGCCGATTGTGATAAGAATTGTTACATCTTCTTGTTTTTCATTCTTACCTGTGATTGTTACAAGTTGTTTTTCGCCGTCCCATTCAACTGTTGCGCCAAGATTTTCCGCAACAAAACGAGCAGGCAACATTGTACGTTCATTCACAACCTTTGGAGCAACATCATTTGTCTTTGTTGTTCCGTAAACGAGTGCGTCATGTTCATCGATTGTCAAAACTATTGTATTTGAACCTTCTTTATTTTCATTTCCGCTATTATTATTTACGACATCTTCACTTCCGCCGTTTTCCTGTTTCTGTTCAGTCCACTTTGCGTAAAGTGTAAAACTTTTTGTTACTTTTTCCGTAAAATCGTACTTTGTTGTAAGTTCCTTATCAGTATACCATCCCGCAAATTCAAAGTTTTCTTTTATCGGAGCAGTCGGTTCTTTGACTGAATTATCTTTTGCAACAGTCTGACTCGTTATCTTATTACCGCCGTTTGTGTTAAACGAAACTGTATAACGTTTTGTACTGCCGCTGCCGCCACTGCTCTTACTGCCGGTTGCCGCATATACAGCAGTTATTGTCGCAGAGTCTGCCTCATTTGTGACTGTTTGTGCACCGCTTACGGTATAACCGTTTTCTGCAATTCCTTTTACAGTATAATTTGCTTTCGGTGTAATTGTTATTGTTGCGGTATAAACCGTACTATATCCGAATTTATCCGTAACTTCCGGCGACCAAACTACCGTTGCTGTATATTCGTTTGTTTCCATTTCTGTCTGCGGTACTCCGTTTTTAACAGGTGCAGTCAGTATTATTTCAGAATTTATTGTTTTCGGCAATATTGTAAATAATTTTTCAAGTGTTCCTTCATAATTATTTGAAATCATCTCAACTTTAGCTTTTGCCTCTTCAGATGCTTTTATATTTTTTCATATGCCACTGTATAATCTGTATCAAGTACAAGAACTTTATCCCCATCTTTGACCTCAATAACAGGTTTAATCTCCTCACCTGTATATGTTTGGTCTGCTATTTTTGTTATGTTGTCATTTGTAAGTATTTTCTTTCCTATTACAAATTCAACTGCGTCACTTTCAAGCCCTGTATACTTATCTGTTTCTTCAACCGTTGCTTTTACATAATATGTTCCCGCATCTGTCGGAACAATGTCGTTATATTCCCCGTCTGCCGCAGTTGAATATGTATATTTAGGTGTTCCGTATTTTACCGACGCTGTCGGTGCATTTGGTGTGTCACCGTATATCCATCCGACTATTTCAAGCGGTTTGGTAAATTCATTTGTATCAACTGTGTCATCAATACCTGTTGCAGAATACACTGCCGTTACTGTAGCAGAATCTGCCTCATTTGTAACTGTTTGTGCACCGTTTACGGTATAACTGTTTTCTGCAATTCCTTTTACAGTATAATTTGTTTTCGGTGTAATTGTTATTGTTGCCGTATAAACGGTATCATATCCGAATTTGTCTTCAACTTCCGGTGACCAAGCTACCGTTGCTGTATATTCGTCTGTTTCCATTTCTGTCTGCGGTACTTCATTTTTAACAGGTGCAGTTAGTTGTGTTATTGCTGTATTTATTGTTTTCGGCAATATTGTAAATGTTTTTTCAAGTGTTCCGGCATAGTTGTTTGAAATTATCTCAACCGTAACTTTTGCCTCATCAGACGCATCTGTATTGTTGTCATATGTTACCGTATAATCCGTATCAAGTACAAGAGTTTTATCTCCATCCTTAACTTCAATAGTAGGTTTTATTTCTCCACCTGTATATGTTTGATCTGCAATGTCTGTTATGTTGTCATTTGTAAGTGTTTTCTTTTTTATCACAAATTCAAAAGCATTACTTTCAAGTCCTGAATAGTCTTCTGTTGCTTCGACTGTTGCTTTTACATAATGTGTACCTGCATTTGTCGGGACTTTTTCGGTATAAGTTCCGTCTGCCGTATTTGAATATGTATATTTTATTGTTCCGTATTTTGCCTCTGCTGTCGGTGCATTTGCTGTTTCACCGTATGTCCAACCTGTTATTGTAAGCGGTTGTGTAAATTCATTTGTTTCAAAAGTCGATATTTTTTTCCAAACTGCATATAGTGTTGTATTAGAACTTATTGTAATACTGCCACCCGAAATGTATTCTGCTGATGTTGCGTCTTTATCCGTCGCCCAGCCAAGGAAATTATATCCTGTTCTGGTCGGTACTCTGTCACTTATTGTAAAAGTCGCACTGCTGCCCGCAACTATTTCGGCACTGCTACCGTCCGGTGCATTTGTACCGTTGTTTGCGTCATAACCAAGATAAACAGGAAATTTTGTTTCTCCGCTTGATGTTTGAGTAAGCTTTATTTGATTATTCTCAAGTTTCAATGCGTAAGAGCTGTTACTAAGTCTAATCTTTGCCATATCATTGTATGTAAGCACAACACCGTCTGCCGCATCAGCAATAACTCTGCCTTCTGATTCGCCCTCTACCGTAAGTATTAACGGATTTTTTATTGAAGAAGTTATTTCAACATATTTAGTAGCAGAGGTATTTGACATCAAATAAATATCATTTCCTACATTAATATTTGCATTACCGCCTATTTGCAATGTAGCCTCTCCTGTTGTTTTACAACTATGAAAAATTGCAGAACCACTTGGTGAATCACCTACCGCAGCGTTACCCTTTATCACACCGCCGTTTATTATCGTTGTACCGAATGATGTATTATAGATTGCACCGCCGGAATTTGACGAATTATTTTGTATAAGACCGTCATCTATAATAAGAGAAGCTTCTCTTACATAAAACGCTCCTCCACCATATCCGGCACTTGAAAGTGTCGTTTTATTATTTTCAATAATACCGCCGTTCATTTCAAAGCTACCGCCATCTAAATATATAGCACCACCGTAATTTCTGCTTTCGCAACCCGAAATTGTGCCACCCTTCATTTTAAAATTACCGCCGGTCATATAAACTGCGGGTCCATAACCACTGGTTCTTTTATGATTTGTAAGCTTTGTACCGTCATTCATTATAACAGTACCGCCGGCCATATTAATCGCAGCTGCTGCCCCGTTGTCAGAAATTATCACGTCGTTACCGTCTATTGTAACATTGCCAAGTGTAAGACTTCCGCTTTCAACTTTTATCAAATTTCCCGATGTACTCATTCTGTTAAGCGTTCCGCCGCCCGTGAATGTAACATCGCCTTTGATAGTAATTGCCGCCGTGATACCGACATCACCGTTTATTGTCACGGTTCCGCCTGATATTGTAACACCGCCTACCGTATCACCGTCATTCCATGTTGTGTCTGCGGAAATTGTTTCTGTAATTTCATCGGCATATACCAAAATGGTACTTGCAGGCAACACAGAGAACATCATTGCCAACGCCAGTATGATTGATAATAATTTTTTAGATTTCATGATTTTTCCTCCTAAAATTATATTATTCCCACAAAAATATTTTCTAAAGAATTTATTATATTTATGTATCTGTTCATACTTAAATTATACACCGTACACTGATGTACGATGCAATAATTTTTGAGTATTTTTCTTCCTTTTCGACATTACATTTTTGTTACAGAGCATTGCTGTTTGAACCTGTCGATAATCTGTCAGCAACTCACGAAATCACATTTTATGATGTGATTTTTGAGTATTATCAGAGCAGACAAACTGATAAATTTTAAAAAAACAGTTGCAAAATTAAAAAAAAACGTGTATAATATAAATGAGTGTATCTTCAGGGCAGGGTGTAATTCCCTACCGGTGGTATAGCCCACGAGCCGAAAG
>OLRR01001949.1_pt1 | contig 11919 bp, 8 predicted proteins | sample 1671941 | NCBI WGS metagenome assembly OLRR01 (sample SAMEA3136628, study PRJEB25190) | human gut metagenome
AGGCTTCTTTCAAAAAGTGCCCGGATTTTCCCGGAACCGGCTTCTTCCAGAGCCTTTTCCGCTTCCTCATAAAAGCGCTCGAAATGATTCAGAAATTCCTGCTCGAACTCCGTCTTTCGCCTGCGGGAGCGCATAAATTTCCGCACTCTCTTAAGCTCCGCATTTTTCCGGGTAAGCTCCTCTTCCAGGGATTCCTCCCGGAAATTTTCCCGCCCTTCTTTTGGGGCTGTCCGGAAATTCCGGTGCAGGTAGGCCAGCGTCCGTACCGCCTCCTCCACCTCGGAAAGGTTCCGCACCTCGCACTCGCGGCCCTCGTGCCATTCCCGGAGAAGGTAGGTGATCTCCTCCCGGTCCTTCACCAAAAAGCCGCCCTCCTTATTCCGCACTGGAAAATCCAGCCGCTCCAGGCCTTTTTCCCGCAGCTCCCCCATAACCTCAGCCTGAAATTCCAGCCTTCCCTCCGTTCCGGAATACTCCGTCAGCAGTTTCAGACCTCTGTCCGTATCCACCAGGAAGGATCCCCTTCCTCTTCTGGCATTTCTCACATCCAGCTCATACTGTTCCAGTACGACAAGTCCTTTTTCATTCATCGGATTCCCCCCACTGATCTGTTCCCTCTATTCCTATGTGATCCGGGAAGGAATTATGCGGCAGAAAAAAGAAAGCCGGAGCATCAGCTCCGGCGAAGGGTTCTGGAATACTCCAGAAGATATTCTTTTGTGTTGTGGCTTGGGTCGCGTAAGACCTCTCCCAGGAGTTCGCTCAAGACCGCGCCGAGATCTTTTCCCGGCTTCATGCCATCGGCGATGAGGTCCCGGCCGGTGACAGCCATATCTTTCAGGCAGAAGCACTGCTTCTCCGCGAAGATCTTTTCCGCGAGAGCTTCCACCTCCCGGATCCGCTCCTCTTTCTCAGAGCGCTGATAGTCGCTCTGGGCTGCGACATCTGCCCGCTGCACCTTCATAACCAGCGGGAAAAGGTCCTTTCCCACCTTATTTAAGAACCTTCTCACGGATCTCTCGTTCGGATGCGGCCGGAAATCGTGGTAGGTGATGAGTTTTTCCACGGTATTCAAGGTCTCATTGTCAAATTTGAGCCTCTTTAAAATATCGCAGGCCATCTGAGCACTGACGTCCGCGTGACCGAAGAAATGATCCACGCCGTCCTCGCCGGTGGACCGCACCACAGGCTTTCCAATATCATGAAAAAGCATGGTAAGACGGAGTACTTTATCCGGCTCGATCTGACGCATCGACTCGATCATATGCCGGCCCACGGTATAACAGTGATGAGGATTATTCTGGGGCGTTTCCATAGCCTCGTCAAACTCCGGGAGAATTACCCGGGTAATGCCGGTCTCACAGGCCGTATAGAACTCCTCGGGATGGGGAGAAACAGCCAGTTTTACCAGCTCCGCCTGAATCCGCTCGGCGCTGATGTGCTCCAGATTGCCCGCCAGGATGCCGATGGCTTCCCGGGTTCTCTCCTCGATGGAAAAGCCCAGCTGGGCTGCAAAACGCACGGCCCGAAGGATACGCAGAGCGTCCTCGGTGAAGCGCTCCAGGGGATCGCCAACGCAGCGGATAACCTTTTCCTCCATATCCTTCTGGCCCCCGAAAAGGTCCACCAGGCCGTCTTTTTCGTTGTAAGCCATGGCGTTCACCGTAAAATCCCGGCGTTTCAGATCCTCAGAGAGAAGGGAGGTGAAGGTCACTTCCTTCGGGTGGCGGCTGTCCTCATATTCCCCGTCCAGCCGGTAGGTCGTCACCTCGTAGCCCTCCCCGTCCAGGAGGATCGTCACGGTCCCGTGCTGGATTCCCGTATCGACGGTTTTTTTGAAAAGAGCTTTCACCTGCTCCGGAAGGGCCGAGGTCGTGATGTCCCAGTCGTGGGGCATCCGTCCCAGGAGACTGTCCCGGATGCAACCGCCCACCGCATAGGCCTGAAACCCATGCTCCTCCAGAACATGGATGATCTTATTTACATTTTTCGGAAGTATAATCTGCATTCACACACTCCTTTATTAAAATACCGATAACTATTCAGACCCCATCTCGATTTCACTCCGCTGCATCTCGATGTGGCTTCTCGCCAAATAGATTTCCAGTCAAAAGTGTTCATTCATGCAAGCATGATTCACACTTTTAACAGAAAATCTGCCTGGCTCTGAATAGTTACAAGCTGAAGAACAGAATCACCAGGACACCAAGGACGATCCGGTACCAGCCGAAGGCCTTAAAATCGTTCCGGCGGATGTAGTTCAGCAGGAATTTGATGACGATGATAGAAACCACGAAGGCCACCACCATGCCCACGATCAGGATCACAGCCTCGGAGGCGCTGAAGGCCAGGCCAAATTTTACCAGCTTCAAGAGGCTGGCTCCTGCCATAACGGGAACGGCCAGGAAGAAGGTGAATTCTGCTGCCGTCGTACGGGACATGCCGAGAAGGATGCCGCCGAGAATCGTAGCTCCGGAACGGGAGGTTCCCGGAAACACAGCTGCGATCAGCTGGAAAAGACCGACGCCGATGGCTGCCTTCCAGGTAATCTCAGCGATGGAGTTCATCACCGGTTTCCGGCCCTTGTTGTAGTTTTCGATGACGATGAAAAGCACACCGAAAATGATCAGCATGGCCGCTACAGTCTGGTAGTTATAAAACAGCTCGTTGATCTTGTCGTCAAAGAAGACGCCCACGATGGCTGCCGGGATGCAGGCTGCCAGGATTTTGAACCACATACCAAAGGTGTCCTTCTTAATAAAGAACTTTTCCTTCGTGGAAAAAGGCCACAGTTTTTTGAAATACAGGACCACGACGGCCAGGATGGCTCCCAGCTGGATCACCACCAGAAACATCTCGCGGAAAGCGTCTGAAACGTTCAGTTTTACCAGCTCATCCAGGATGATCATATGGCCCGTACTGCTGATGGGAAGCCACTCGGTAATGCCCTCCACAATGCCGAAGAGAATCGCTTTGAGAATCTCGATAAAGTCCATTTTTTTACTCCTTTTCTTTGTGTTTTTGCTATTCCTATGATACCCCTCCTTCCTGTATGATACAAGAAAAATTTCCTTGACTTTTGATTTTCCAGCGATTATACTGGAAAAGTATCGAGGATTTCTTGGATGTAAGATAATTCACTAGTCATTAGAGATTATATCGCACTCATGTAATCTGTAATGGCTGGTGGATTTTTTTATCCGAAAATCTACATTATTAATTCATTATTTTATGGAGGTACCACAATGAACAAAGGTACAGTTAAATGGTTCAATGCAGAAAAAGGCTATGGCTTCATCACCGGCGAGGACGGAAACGATGTATTCGTTCACTTCTCCGCTATCCAGGGTGAGGGCTTCAAATCTCTCGATGAGGGTCAGGCAGTAAGCTATGACTTAACTGAGGGTGCTCGTGGAATGCAGGCTGCTAACGTAGTTAAACTTTGATTGTTTACTCATAAGCGCAGAAAATAGAGAAAAGAACCAATGAAAGGGACCATTCTGAAAAGAATGGTCCTTTTCTTGTCTTGCAAAAAAAGAGAATCAACCGCCTGCAGACTTGCCGCAAGCGATTGATTCTCTTTTTATTTAGGATAGGACAGCTTCTTTCGCTGTATCCACATATTTCTTGATGTTGGAGGCGTTGACGTATTTCTTCGTCCGTGCGCCGTCTACGATTACCAGGGTCGGCGCCTGCATGATGCCGTACTTTTTCACGAGCTCCGGATTTTCCTCGGCGTCGATGATCTGGACGGTCTCGCCTTTCAGCATCTCCTTGGCCATGCGGCAGTTCGGACAGGTCTTGGTGGTGAAGAGATATTTCACACCCTCCATGGGTTTGATCTCCACATCATCTCTGGAAACCGTGACAATGCTGCTGTGTACTTTCTTCAGGCAGGAATTGTCGATATCGTAGAGCTTCCGGTTCTTGTACTCCTGGGTCTTTCCGTCATTCCAGTTCTGTACCGGACGGTAGTAACCGGTGATCCGGCTGTAAACCTCGGCCTTCTTGCCGCATTTCGGGCAGGTGAAGTGCTCTCCGGCGATATAGCCGTGTTCTTTACAGACGGAATAAGTCGGTGACAGCGTGTAGTAAGGCAGGCGGTAGTTCTCCGCAATCTTACGCACCAGGTTGGCCGCTGACTTCCAGTCGGGAAGCTTCTCACCGAGGAACGCATGGAAGACGGTTCCGGAGGTGTAGAGGGTCTGCAGCTCATCCTGAATATCGAGGGCATCGAAAATGTCCGCGGTGTAATCCACCGGAAGGTGAGAGCTGTTCGTGTAGTACGGGGTATCGCCTTCTTTTCCTGCGGTCTTGATATCCGGCCAACGCTCCCGGTCGTGTTTGGCCAGACGGTAGGTCGTGGACTCTGCCGGGGTAGCCTCCAGATTGTAAAGGTCGCCGTACTGCTCCTGGTATTCCACAAGACGCTCTCTCATGTGATTGAGCACCTCTTTGGTGAACTCCTGGGTCTTCTCATGGCTCAGATCCTCGCCCAGCCATACGGCGTTCAGGCCCACCTCGTTCATGCCGATGAGGCCGATGGTGGAAAAGTGGTTGTTGAAAGTTCCGAGATACCGTTTCGTGTAGGGATACAGGCCCTCGTCCAGAAGTTTGGAGATCACGTCACGCTTGATCTTCAGGGAACGGGCTGCAATATCCATCATATGGTCCAGGCGGCGGTAGAAATCCGCCTTGTTTCTGGAAAGGTAAGCGATACGCGGCATATTGATCGTGACAACCCCTACGCTTCCGGTGCTCTCGCCGGAACCGAAGAAGCCGCCGGTCTTTTTCCGGAGTTCCCGAAGGTCGAGTCTCAGGCGGCAGCACATGCTGCGGACGTCACTGGGTTCCATATCGCTGTTGATGTAGTTGGAAAAATACGGCGTTCCGTATTTGGAAGTCATCTCAAAGAGCAGGCGGTTGTTCTCTGTGTCGGACCAGTCGAAATCTCTCGTGATGGAGTAGGTCGGGATCGGATACTGGAAACCGCGGCCGTTGGCATCGCCCTCGATCATGGTCTCGATGAAGGCCTTGTTTACCATATCCATCTCTTTCTTGCAGTCCTTATAGCAGAAATCCATATCCTTGCCGCCGACAATGGCCGGAAGCTCTGCCAGGTCATTGGGAACGGTCCAGTCCAGCGTGATGTTGGAGAAGGGAGCCTGGGTTCCCCAGCGGCTCGGTGTGTTCACGCCGTAGACGAAGGACTCGATGCATTTTTTCACCTCCGGATAAGAGAGGTGATCCACCTTCACGAAGGGAGCCAGATAGGTGTCAAAGGAGGAAAATGCCTGGGCTCCTGCCCATTCATTCTGCATGATTCCAAGGAAATTCACCATCTGGTTGCAGAGTACGGACAGATGCTTGGCCGGAGCGGAGGTGATTTTTCCCTCGATGCCGCCTAAGCCCTCCCGGATCAGCTGCTTTAAGGACCAGCCGGCACAGTAACCGGTCAGCATGGAGAGGTCGTGGATATGAATGTCCGCATTTCTGTGGGCATCAGCGATCTCCTGGTCGTAAATCTCAGAGAGCCAGTAGTTTGCAGTCACGGCTCCGGAGTTGCTTAAGATCAATCCACCGACAGAATAGGTCACAGTGGAGTTCTCTTTCACACGCCAGTCTTCCACTTTCACATAGCTATTGACGATATCTTTGTAATCCAGGATCGTGGACTTCATGTTCCGGATCTTCTCGCGATGCTTGCGGTAGAGGATGTAGGCCTTCGCCACATCGGAATAGCCACTCTGTTCCAGCACGGTCTCCACGCTGTCCTGAATGCTCTCCACGTCGATGAGGCTGTCTTTGATCTTATTCTGAAAATCTGCAGTGACGCGCAGTCCCAAAAGCTCAATAATATCCGTATTGAACTGCTTATCTGTCGCCTTAAACGCTTTCTCGATGGCATTTGTGATCTTTCCGATATTGAAAGAGGCCACTTCGCCATCCCGTTTCACTACTTTAAACATAAACCTTCTCCTTCCATCTATCCGATGCGCTGTCTTTTTACTTTTCCGCGATCTTATCTGTTTTTTTCCGTACGCTGGGCCCGGCCATCTGTTTTTTCATGAGATTTTCGGGCCCGCCATACGGAGACTGGGTTTATTGTATCAGAGATATCTTTTCGAGTCAACAGTAAAAATACCATATGTGGGACGCATTTTGCGTATACACCACTACATATAGTATATTTTGCAAATGCAGCAAAAATGCCGGAAAGCCCCGGAGAATAGGCTTTTTCGCGAAAAAACGGAGGCCGCAGGGCCCCCGTATCATTCACTAGAACTTGTGTCTTTAGTAAAATTGACGAATTTCAGCTGCTGTGCGAAAGCCCTTGAAGGCTTTGCAGGTCTTTTTCAGACCTTCTCGTAGATCTTCCGGGGCACATAAGCCCTGACTTCGATGCCCTCCGCCGTGTATTCCTCGGACACCAGCTCCCCTTCTTTGCGGATCAGCTGGATGATACCTGCCTGGTCGAAGGGGTAAAGGCGCTCCACATAGATCTTGTCTCTTCGGAGCACTTCCTCCAGCGCGTCAGTCAGTTCAGAAAGCCCTGCTCCGGTCTTCGCGGAGATTTTGAGGGTCTGATCGGCCTTGAGATCCCGGAGGTCCGTGCGGATGCCCTCCCGGTCGGTCTTGTTGAAAAGGGTCAGAATGGGTTTGTCGCCCACCTCCAGCCGCCTTAGGGTGTCGTAGACCACATACATCTGAGTCTCCATCTGCTCGTTGGAGGCGTCCACCACATGAAGGATCACATCGGCGTACTTTGCCTCCTCCAGGGTACTCTTAAAGGCCTCCACCAGATGATGGGGAAGCTTCCGTATAAAGCCGACAGTGTCGGTAAGGAGGATTTTCGTTCCGTTATCTAATGTCAGGGTACGGGTCGTGGGGTCCAGGGTCGCAAAGAGCTTATTCTCCTCCAGAACGCCAGCCCCGGTGAGGCGGTTCAAAAGGGTAGACTTTCCCGCATTGGTGTAGCCCACGATGGCCGCCACAGGCATATGGCTGCGGCTTCGCTGGGCCCGGGTGATCTCCCGGTGGCGTTTCACCTCCGCCAGCTCCCGGTTCAGCTGGGCGATGCGGCTCTTGATGAGACGGCGGTCCATCTCCAGCTTTTTCTCACCCGGTCCTCTGGTTCCGATACCGCCTCCCAGACGGGAGAGGGAATTACGGAGGCCGACGAGTCTCGCCTGCCGGTATTTAAGCTGGGCCAGCTCTACCTGAATCTTACCTTCGCTGGTCCGGGCGTGGGCCGCGAAAATATCCAGGATAATCAGAGTCCGATCCATGACTTTGAGATCCAGCTCCTGCTCCAGGTTGTTGAGCTGGGCCGGGCTTAATTCGTCATCGCAGATTACGCCGGTGGCGTTAAGGCCAAAGGCCATGGCCCGGACTTCCTCGATTTTTCCTTTTCCGATGTAGGTGCCCGGATGGACGGCCTCCCGGTTCTGGATCACGGTGCCGACGGTCTCGGCTCCGGCCGTGTCCGCCAGCTCTTTTAATTCTTTCAGGGATTCTTCGGTGTCATCCCCGTCGCTTGTGCTGACACCGATGAGGATGACCCGTTCTTTTAATTCTTCAATCGTATTCATTCCCATAAGCTTACCTTGTCTGCAGGAAGGTGTATTCCCTGGTGCCGCGCTCGTCCGCGGGGTATTTTTCCACATATTCCTGGGCTTTTGTCCGGGCGGTGTCGAAATCGCCCTGACGTTCGCAGGCAACGATCGCGTTGTACATGAGTTCCTGCCGTGCTTCTTCCCCGGATAAGGCCAGGCCTTTGTCCACATTTTCCAGGGCGGAAGCATAATCGCCGTCCTGGATGTCGCAGAGCACGAGGCCGTTATAGGCGGTCTGGCTCTCCCCGGCGCTGCTGATGAGCTCCTGCCAGAGATTTCGGGCGTGGGTGGTGTCGCCTTCTTCCAGGTAAATTTTGGCCATCAGAGCCATGGCCTCCCCGCTTTTCTTTTCCACGAGGGGATTTAAGAGGCTCTGAGCATTGTCATAGTCTTCCAGATAAAAATAGATGCGGGCTTTCTGGTAGCTTCCTTCATCACTGGAGTCCTCGATATTCAGGGCATTTTCGAGATAGGGCGCTCCGTCCGCGGAGCGTTTCTGCTCCTGATAGCAGCCGTAGATATCGAGCACCAGGTCATAATCTTTCGGGGAAAGGGCCACCGCCGCGTCAAAGTCGGTCTTCGCCTTGTCGTAATCTCCCTGGGCCATGTAGCAGGCTCCGCGGAGATAACAGGCGTCGCCTTCCTGGTTGAGGGTCAGGATCTCGTCGCAGACGCTGATTGTGTTCTCGTAATCTTTGTTTTTATAGAGGGCCGTGGCTTTGTAGTAGAGGATGTCTCTTTTCGTGTTTGGCATTTTTTCATCCGTGGCCTCCAGCGCCGTATCAAAGGCCTGGGCTGCCTCGGCGTACTGTCCGAGCCCCATGAGAGCAAGGCCTTCGCCGCGGTAGGCTGCCGCATCGTTTTCTCCCAGGGCCGCCGCTGTCTTGAAGTCTTCCAGCGCCGCCTGGTATTCTTTATTTTCCATGGCTGTCATGCCCTCGGCGATGCTGTCCGCGCCGTCGTTGCCGCTGCATCCGGTCAGGAGCACAGCCGCCAGAGGAATCCAGATCCATAAACTTTTTTTCATGTATAAACCTCCGTAAAATTTGCTGGTACTACCGAAGTATAGCAGAAAAAAGAGTGGTTGTACAGACTTGTATCTTGGTGAGGTTGCGGGTATGATAGAGTTATCGTAATGTAGTGGCTCTGAGGACGCCCTGCCTCCACAGGAATCCTGACGGAAATCGAAGTGCCGGGCTGGGTGTAGTGGGCGGTAATCGTGAAGTGACAAGTGAAAGTTGTTGGTTGGATGGGTGAAGGTGGGAAAGATAAACTTTTGTAAAGAAGGGAGGGAATGGGATATGGCTTCCAGGATTATTTTCCATATTGATGTAAATTCGGCGTATTTAAGCTGGACTTCAGTTGAGAATCTGAGGACGGGGGCGGGGCCGGATCTGCGGGAGGTGCCGGCTATTATTGGAGGGGATCAGAAGAGCCGCCACGGCATCGTCCTTGCCAAGTCTATTTCTGCAAAGAAGATGGGCATTTATACCAGTGAGCCCGTGGCCTCCGCCCTGAAAAAGTGTCCAAATCTCCTGATTTTTCCGCCGGACCACGAGATGTACCGGCAGTACAGCCATCTTTTTATTGATTATCTGAAGACGCTGACTCCGGATATCGAGCAGGTCAGTGTGGATGAGTGTTATCTGGATTTCACGGGTATCGCGCACCGTTACGGGAGTCCTTTGGAGGCCGCAGACGAGATCAAGAACACGATTTATGAGCGTTTTGGGTTTACGGTCAATGTGGGGATCTCCTGCAACAAGCTTCTGGCGAAGATGGCCTCAGATTTTGAGAAGCCGAACCGGGTTCACACACTTTTTCCCGAGGAGATCCCGAGGAAAATGTGGCCTCTTCCGGTGCGTGAGTTACACATGGCCGGGCGTTCCTCCTCCCAGGTCTTAAATAAGCTGGGCATCCACACCATAGGGGAACTGGCAAACACGGACGTGAACCTTCTCGTCTCCCATCTCAAGAGCCACGGAAGGCTTCTCTGGGAGTACGCCAACGGTATCGACGACCGGCCGGTGGAGTCTCTTCCGGCCCGGGCCAAGGGTGTGGGAAATTCCACTACTCTCTCCGAGGATGTCCTGACGGAACGGGATGCCGCCCCGGTGCTCCGCCGTCTTTCGGAGAGTGTGGCAAAAAGGCTTCGCGCCGGAAAGCAGCTGGCCGGAAGTATTTCCGTGGAAATCAAATACGCTGATTTTTCCGCCGCCTCCCATCAGATGCCTCTGAATCCGCCTTCCAACGCCGCCGGAACCCTTTATTCGGCTTCTCTTCGGCTTTTCCGCAGGCTCTGGAACGGGGAGCCGATCCGGCTTCTGGGTGTCCGGACCACCCGGCTGACCGATGAAAACGCCCCGGTTCAGCTTTCCATCTTCGATATCGACTGGGAGAAAAATGAGAAGCAGCAAAAACTGGATGCCGCCCTCGACAAGATCCGGAAAAAATACGGGGAGCAGGCGATCCGAAGAGGAAGCGACGTGACGGCTAAGAAGCTATGAAGCCAAATCACACGGCTGCCTAGTACAGTGAAAATAACTGGCTCATTCACGCAAGATGCAGATTCGAGTGTGCTGTTGAAAAAACGCAGGAACGGTTTTTGACACCTTCCTGCGTTTTTTGTGTTTATCTGCGATGTTTTCCTTTTTTCTTCGCCGGTTTCCGGACAGAATAGCCGAAGGTGCCAAGTTTTTTTCCTAGGCTGAAATATTCGCCGTGGGAATAGGCCACCAGGCCGGTCTGATTCAGACAGAAGCGGCCGTTTCCTTCCATATAGTCCTCGGAGACATGGACGGCCACTACCTCGGCCAGGAACATATCGTGGGAGCCAAGGGCTTTCACTTCTTTTACTTTGCACTCCAGGTTTACGGGGCTTTCTGCCACCATGGGGCAGCCCGTCACCGGTCCCGGAATCGCTGTGAGGCCGGTCTCCTTGAATTTATCCACGTCTCTTCCGGAGCGCACGCCGCAGTAATCGGTGGCCTTCAGAAGTTTTTCTGTAGTCAGGTTGATGACGAAGGTCTTCGTCTCTTTTAAAATGCTGTAGGAATAGCGCTCCGGCCGCACGGAGATGTAAACCATGGGCGGATTCGTGCAGACGGTTCCCGTCCAGGCCACGGTGATCAGATTCGGTTTTTCGCCCTCCCGGCCCAGGCTTACCAGGACTGCCGGAAGGGGATATAGCATATTTCCAGGTTTCCACTGCTGTTTTTTCACGGAAACCTTCTGTTTTTCTGTCGTTTTCTTCTCCATTGTTCTTTTTTCTCCTCTTTTCATAATACCCTTTTACTGCTGCAGGGCGCTCATAAAGGCCGGAATCAGCTGTTTCTTTCGTGACACCACGCCGGGCAGGATGATGGAATGGTCCACCGGCGTCTGATGGAAAGCCTCCTCGACCAGGCGGGCATTTTCCCCTCCATAGCAGAGAAGCTCTGTGGACTGATGAATGATATCCGTCAGCATAAAGAAGAGCATGGTCTCGCCGTGGGCTCCCAGAGCTTTTTCCATGTAGGGAAGGAGGCGGCTCTTGAGCTCCTTGAGCTCGTCGGGGTTCATCGAGTTGATCTGACCCACACCGAAGTTTGCCTTGTTGAGCTCGAATTTCTTGAAATCCTGATAGAAAATTTCCTCCGGAGAACGGCCTTTCAGGTTGCTGCCGGCCGCAAACATCTCCGTGGCAAATTCTTCGCATTTGATACCGGCGATCTCAGCCAGGCGCTCCGCTGCTGCCCGGTCCAGAGCCGTACAGGTGGGTGAGCGGAACATCAACGTATCGGAAATGATGGCCGCGCAGAGAAGGCCTGCGATATTTTTCGGGATCTCCAGCTTCCGCTCCTGGTAAATCTGATAGAGGATCGTGGCCGTGCAGCCCACAGGCTGGTTCCGGAAATAGACCGGAGCCATGGTCTCCAGGGAGCCCAGGCGGTGATGGTCGATAATCTCCAGAATATCGGCACTCTCGATGTTGTCCACGGCCTGGGATTTCTCGTTGTGGTCCACGAGAATCAGCTGGCGTCTCTTGATACCCAACAAATTCCGGCGGGAAACCATGCCCACATAGCGGTCGTTTTTGTCCAGAATCGGGAAGTCCCGGTGCCGCTTTTTCGCCATGACATCTTTGATGGAATCCGTGTAATCGTCGAGATGGAAAGTGATGAGGTTACTGGATTTCATGAAAAATTTCACCGGCATGCTCTGGTTGATGAGGCGGGCCACGGTGTAGGTGTCATGGGGCGTGCTGATGACGGCGCAGACCAGGATGGACAGGATCAGAGCGGTGAGCATGACCTGATTGGCG
>OLRR01001958.1_pt1 | contig 11875 bp, 7 predicted proteins | sample 1671941 | NCBI WGS metagenome assembly OLRR01 (sample SAMEA3136628, study PRJEB25190) | human gut metagenome
CTGTACGTACTTGTCGGTGTGGTCGCCGATGATCTTGATGGAGTTCTTGTTGGCGCCGACGGTGCCGTCGCCGCCCAGACCCCAGAACTTGCACTCGATGGTGCCTTCCGCGGCGGTGTTGGGGGAGACCTTCTCGTCCAGAGACAGGTGGGTCACATCGTCCACGATGCCGATGGTGAACTCGTTCTTGGGAGCGTCCTTAGCCAGCTCCTCGTAGACGGCAAAGACGGAAGCGGGGTGAGTATCCTTGGAACCCAGACCGTAACGGCCGCCGATGACGGTGACGTCGTTCCGGCCGGCCTTGGCCAGAGCCATGACCACGTCCTGATACAGAGGCTCGCCCTGAGAGCCGGGCTCCTTGGTGCGGTCCAGAACGGCAATCTTCTTGGCGGTGGCGGGGATGGCCTCCAGCAGCTTCTCAGCGCAGAAGGGACGGAACAGGCGGACCTTGACAACGCCGACCTTCTCACCGTGGGCGTTCAGGTAGTCGATGACTTCCTCGGCCACGTCGTTGATGGAGCCCATGGCGACGATGATGCGGTCAGCATCGGGAGCGCCGTAGTAGTTGAACAGCTTGTAGTCGGTGCCCAGCTTCTCGTTGACCTTGTTCATGTACTTCTCGACGACTGCGGGCAGTGCCTGATAGTACTTGTTGCAGGCCTCACGATGCTGGAAGAAGATATCGTCGTTCTCGTGGGAGCCGCGCATTGCGGGACGCTCGGGGTTCAGGGAGTGCTTGCGGAACGCCTCAACGGCATCCATGTTGCACATTTCCTTCAGATCCTCGTAATCCCAGATAGCGACCTTCTGGATCTCGTGGGAGGTACGGAAGCCGTCGAAGAAGTTGATGAAGGGAACGCGGCCTTCGATGGCGGACAGGTGGGCGACAGCGCCCAGATCCATGACTTCCTGCACGTTGGTCTCGCACAGCATGGCAAAACCGGTCTGACGGCAGGCATAGACGTCGGAATGGTCACCGAAGATGTTCAGAGACTGAGTAGCGACGGTACGGGCGGAAACGTGGAAAACTGCGGGCAGCAGCTCACCGGCGATCTTGTACATATTGGGAATCATCAGCAGCAGACCCTGAGAAGCCGTGTAGGTGGTGGTCAGAGCACCGGCAGCCAGAGAGCCGTGGACAGTACCGGCGGCACCGGCCTCGGACTGCATCTCGACGACCTTGACGGTGTTGCCGAAGATGTTCTTCCGACCGGCGGCAGACCACTGATCCACGTTGTCAGCCATGGGGCTGGACGGGGTGATGGGGTAGATGCCAGCGACCTCGGTAAAGGCATAGCTGACGTGGGCGGCAGCGGTATTGCCGTCCATGGTTTTGAATTTTCTAGCCAAAATGAATACCTCCTAAAGTATTTCTAATTTTGTCGACCCCATTGTACCACTTTTCATGCAATTTGTAAAGCCATCAAACGACACTCATACAAAAAATTCACGCTTTTCCACGGGAAAGATATGGCAAAGCTGTAAAGTCCGCGGCCGGGGAAACCAAAAAGGGATTGCCTTTTCCCGAAGAATGGAGTATGATGAAAAACAAGAGAGAAAAGGGGGACGGAAACATGATCTGCAGCGTCCGAACGCTGGGTATCTCCGGGATACAGGGCAGCGCCGTCACGGCGGAGTGCTACATTTCTCAGGGACTTCCCGGCTTTGATATCGTGGGACTGCCCGACGCGGCGGTGAAGGAAGCGCGGGACCGGGTGCGGGCAGCGGCGAAGAGCAGCGGACTGTCCTTTCCCGTGAGCCGCATTACGGTGAACCTGGCGCCCGCAAGCCAGAAAAAGGCGGGAACGCACTACGATCTTCCTATTTTATTGAGTATTCTCGCGGCCAGCGGAAGCGTCCGGCGGCCGAAATCCACCAGCGCTTTCCTTGGGGAGCTGAGTCTGGACGGCACCATCCGTCCCATTTCCGGCGTGCTGCCCATGGCGCTTGCCGCCAAGCGGGAGGGGATACAGGCGCTGTTCGTCCCGGCGGAGAACGCCCCGGAGGCGACGCTTGCCCGGGGGCCTGCGGTGTATCCCATCCATACGGTGGCGCAGCTGGCGGCAGGATTGAACGGGGAGACGACGCTGGAAGAAGAACCGCTGTGGGTGCCCTCCCGTGAGGACACCGTCATGCCGGATTTCAAGGACGTGCTGGGGCAGGAAAACGTAAAGCGGGCGCTGGAGGTCGCGGCGGCGGGCAGCCACAATGTGCTGCTCATTGGCCCGCCCGGCTCCGGCAAAAGTATGCTCAGCAAGCGCCTGCCCTCCATTCTCCCGGATATGACGTGGGAGGAATCGCTGGAGGTCAGTCAGGTGTATTCCGTCATGGGAATGCTGACGCCCCGGAATCCTCTCGTGACCCAGCGGCCGTTCCGTTCGCCCCATCACACGGTGTCCAATGCCGGACTCGCTGGCGGCGGCTCCAACCCAAGGCCGGGTGAAATCTCCCTCGCCCATAAGGGCGTGCTGTTTCTGGACGAGATGCCGGAATTCCGGAAGGATACGCTTGACTTGATGCGCCAGCCATTGGAGGACGGAAAGGTCACCATCTCCCGGGTTTCCGGGGCGGTGACGTACCCGGCGGAATTTATGCTGGTGTGCGCCATGAATCCCTGCAAATGCGGCTGGTACGGCGACCCCTCCGGGCGCTGCCGCTGCTCCCAGCGGGATGTGGACAACTACCGCAGCCGCATTTCCGGGCCGCTTCTGGACAGAATTGACATTGTGGTGGAGGTTCCCTCCGTCCATTTTGAGGATTTGCGGGAACGGGCGGAAGCGGAGCCGTCGGCATCGGTGAAGCAGCGGGTCAACGCCGCACGAGACGTCCAGAACCGGCGCTTCGGTTCCGGCGGAATGTGCAACGCCCGGATGGGGCCGGAAGAAATGCGCCGCTACTGCCATCTCAGCGAGGAATGCGCCGAGCTGATGAAGGGCGCGTTTGAAACCATGGGATTGACCGCGAGAAGCTACGACCGTATCCTCAAGGTAGCGCGAACCGTGGCCGATCTGGACGGAAGCGAAGACATTCAGCCCCAGCACATCGCCGAAGCGATTCAGTACCGGGCGGTGAATCTGGGAAATCGATAAACAGGAGAACAAAAATGAAGGAAATTTTTCTATTGAAGCTGGGCGAGATCGTCCTGAAGGGCGCGAACAAGCGCCAGTTTGAGAACAAGCTGCGGCAGAACGTCCGCCGCCGCATGAAGAAGTACGGCAATTTTGACGTGTATATCCTCCAGTCCACGGTGTACGTAGAGCCGATGGACGAGGAAGCGGACGTGGACGGGGCATGGGAAGCCTGCCGTTCCATTTTCGGCGTGGTGAGCCTGTGCCGCTGCCGCCCCTGCGAGAAGGACTTGGACGCGATCTTTGCCGCCATCGAAAACTATCTGGGAGACGATCTGGACTGCGCCCAATCTTTCAAGGTCGAGTCCAAGCGCTCGGACAAGCGCTTTCCCCTGACCTCCATCCAGCTGTCTCAGGAGATCGGCGGACGGCTGGCGGAAGCCCACCCGGGAGTAGAGGTGGACGTGCATCACCCGGACTACACCGTGTACGTGGAGGTGCGGGACCTGTCCGCCTACGTCCATGGCCCTGCCGAACCGGGAGCGGGCGGCCTGCCCACCGGCGTTGGCGGACGGGCGATGGTGCTGCTCTCCGGCGGAATTGATTCCCCTGTGGCGGCCTATATGATGGCGAAGCGTGGCGTGGAGGTGGAAGCCGTTCACTTCTTCTCCTATCCCTACACCTCCCAGCTGGCCAAGGACAAGGTCATCGAGCTTGCCCGGCTGGTGACGAAATACTCCGGGCGGATGACCGTGAACGTGGTGTCCTTCACGGAAATTCAGGAAGCCATCCGGGACAACTGCCCCGAGGAGTTCTTTACCCTGATTATGCGCCGGTTCATGATGGAGATTGCCCAGCGTATTGCCAAGGGCGACGGCTGCGGCGCGCTGATCACCGGCGAAAACCTTGGTCAGGTGGCGTCCCAGACTATGGAGGCCATGACCGTCACCGGCGCGGTGGTGGACATTCCCATTTTCATGCCGCTGGTCGGCATGGACAAGAAGGACATCATTTCCATTGCCCGGGAAATCGGGACACTGGACACGTCGATCCTGCCTTATGAGGACTGCTGCACCGTCTTCACGCCGAAGCATCCCAAGACCAAGCCCACGCTGGGACAGGTGGTGAACGCGGAAAAGAAGCTGGACAGAGAAGCGCTGATCGCCCGCGCGCTGGAAAATGTGGAAAAGATTAAGGTGACGTACCATGGTGAGCCTTTGCTGTGATGTGCTGAAAGCGCTTCAGGGGAAAACGCTGGTCACCGCCGAAAGCCTCACCGGCGGCGGCATCGGCGCGGCGCTGACGCAGGTTCCCGGCAGCAGCGAGGTCTACAAGGGCGGCGTCATCTGCTATACCAACTGGGTCAAGGAAAACATTCTGGACGTGCCGGGAGAGATTCTGGCGCAGGACGGCGCGGTGTCTCTGCGCACGGCAGAGCATCTGGCTTCCGGTGTCCGGGCGCTGCTGAAAGCAGACGCGGCCGTGGCGGTCACGGGTCTGGCCGGCCCCGGCGGCGACGAATTCGGACACAGTGTGGGAACGGTTTTCATCGGCTATCAGGACGCGGCGCATTCCGACGCGAGGGAATATCACTTCTCCGGCGACCGGGAAGCGGTGCGGAATCAGACCGTCGAAGCCGCACTGAGACTTGTTCTGGAGCATCAAAAGTAAAAAAAGCCCTCTGTTTTAGTGGGTGGTCGTAAAACAGATAGTGGAGCGTATCGGTACAGATACGCTCCACTTCTCGTGCCGAAGCTCGGCCGCCTCTCCCATAGGGAGAGGCAAGAGAGGTACGATGCAAAGATAAAAATTATGCCCGCTGCTTTCAAAGCAGCGGGCATTTGCTGTGCTCAGGTCGGGTCGTAGTTGACGATAATGTCGTGTTCTCTCAGGGACGCGACGTCGGAAATGGGATTGCCGAACACGTTCACCTGCACCAGACAATAGCTGTCGGCGAGGGAATCAATGTTGCTGATCTGGTTGTAATCCATATAGATATAGGTCAGGGCTTCCATCTTGCTCAGATTGTCCAGACTGGTCAGCGCGTTGTAAGAGCCGTCAATGGTCTGGAGCTTGCAGCCCTCCGGCCAATCGGGGAGCGCTGTCACCTGATTGGAGGCAAAGCTGAACCGCTCCAGATTGACCAGCGTGGAGAGGGCGGAGATGTCCGTCAGGGTGTTGTTGGAGATATCCAGTTCAACCAGCGTCGTGCAGACGGAAATGGGAGAGACATCCGTCAGCGCATTGTGGTTCACGGACAGACGGGTCAGCACCTGTAAGCTGCTCACGCCGTCCAGACTTGTGATCTGGTTGTTGTCAGCCACCAGCGTCGTCAGTCGGGCGCAGCTGGAAACGGGGGCGAGGGTAGTCAGGGCGTTGTAGGAAACGTCCAGCGTTTGCAGATTGCTCAGACCGTCCAATGCGTCGAGACTGGTCACGGCGTTGTGCTGGAGATTCAGCTCGGTCAGCGTGGTCATGGAGGACAGTACGTCCAGATTCCGGATGGTGTTCTCGCCCAGATTCAGATAGGTAAGGCTCTTTGCACCGGACAGCTTTTCAATGGTGCTCAGGCCGCATTCCACCATGCTCAGCTCGGTCAGGGCGGGAAGTCCCGCAATGACGGTCAGATCGTCCGGGCTGAACCGGCTGCCGCTGAGGTCAAGAGACGTAAGCTTGGTCAGAGAAGACAGGCTCTCAAGACTGTCGATGTCCTGATTGGCGATGGTCAGCTTTTCCAGATAGGGCATGAACGTCAGGTCGGTGTAGACCTTCGTGTCCTCGGGGACGGTGAATTCCGTGATCTGCCATAGCTGGCTGGTGTAGACGCTGTCGCCGTCTCTTGTGCCGGTCAGCTCCCGCAGAGCCGCTTCCACGGCCGGGTCGGCGAATTTGACTTCCTCAATGACGCCGGTCACAGTGTAGCCCAGAACCGTCAGGGGACTGACAAGGCCGTTATCGCCCACGGCGATGGCGTAAATGGTCGTCTCACCGGCGGGGAGGGTAATGGGGCTTTCGTAAACGGGGTCCTTCACGGAGGGGTATTCACCGTTGGTGGTGTAGTAGAGCTTCCCGGCGGCGTACAGGGTGACGTCGATATACTGGCTGTAGTAGCCCGGCTCGTAGTTGCTGATGGGGGCGTCAGGCCGCTGCGCCTCGATCTCGGCCTTGATATCCGGGTTCGTGATCTTGTCCAGCAGAGAGACGGCGTCCAGCAGTTTGTCCTGCTCCACGTAGGTCTTGCACAGGGCGGTGAACAGCTCGGCGCTGGGTTCGGAGTTGATGGCATTGGTCAGGGTGTACTCGGCTTTCGTGTAGTTGTCGTCGGCCTTATACAGGTTCGCCAGCTCGATGGCCACGTTCTCGTCGTGGTTGGAGAAGTTGTAGGCAAGGTCATAGAACCATGAGGACAGGCGGGAATTGCCGTGGAGGTCATTGTATCGAGCCTGGGTCAGCAGAAAATCCCGGGTGAACCCCCGGTCATAGGTAAACAGGTACCAGCCGATGCTGGCGATGATCAGCACCGCAAGCAGGAGCGGCACCAGAACGCGGATAAACTTCTTCATAAAACTGCTCCATTCCAATGGAATTTCAAGAAATTATACAACAAAACGGCGATAAAGTCAAGCATAGGGGGAAAAGTTGCGGTTTTACGGAACTTCCGGGAATAATGAAGCTGAAAACGGACGGCTTTGGACGCTTGACAGGGATGACAAAATATGCTATAGTAGCATAAAGTAATACTTTATGGAGGAACTATGGAACAGCATACGATCATCCGTCTGACCGACAGACCGGAATATAAGGAATCCATGGCGCAGGGCGACGGGGAACCGGAGCCGACCAGACTGTACATCCGTGAAGCATAAAATTTCGGCTGCTGCGGTTTTCCGCAGCAGCCGATTTGCGTCATTTTGCCTGTTTCATGGAAAGGCTGATACGGTGGCGCTTTTCGTCCACGTTCAGCACGACCACTTTCACAACGTCGCCGACCTTGACCACCTCGCTGGGATGGCGCAGACGCCGGTCGCAGACCTCGGAAATATGCACCAGACCGTCCTGATGGACGCCGATGTCCACGAAAACGCCGAAGTCAATGACGTTGCGCACCGTGCCGGTCAGCTCCATGCCGGGCTTTAAATCCTTCATTTCCAGCACGTCCTTGCGCAGAATGGGGGCGGGCAGCTCGTCACGGGGGTCGCGGCCGGGCTTGCTCAGCTCCTTTGCGATGTCAAGCAGTGTCGGCTCGCCCACGGCGCATTCCGCAGCGGCCTTGCTCAGGCCATAGGCGTTCAGCTTTTCCGTCAGGGTGGAGAAATCGTCGCCCTTTTTGCAGCCCAGAAGGTTCAGCAGCGCCTTTGCGGCGGCGTAGGACTCCGGATGGACGCCGGTGTTGTCCAGAATCTCCTTGCTTTCGGGGATACGGAGGAAACCGGCGCACTGCTCAAAGGCTTTCGGGCCGAGCTTGGGAACCTTTTTCAGCTGGGCGCGGCTGGTGAAGGGGCCGTTTTCCTCCCGATAGGCGACGATGTTCTTCGCCGTGGTGGCGGTCAGACCGGAAACCTGCTGCAAAAGGCTCCGGGAAGCGGTGTTGGCGTCCACGCCCACGGCGTTGACGCAGTCCTCCACCACAGCGCCAAGGGCGGCGTCCAGCTCCTTCTGGGGGCAGTCGTGCTGGTACTGTCCCACGCCGATGGCCTTGGGGTCGATCTTCACCAGCTCGGCAAGGGGGTCCTGCAGCCGCCGGGCGATGGACACGGCGGAGCGGAGATTGACGTCGTAATCGGGGAATTCCTCCGCCGCAAGGGGAGAGGCGGAGTAGACGGAAGCGCCCGCTTCGCTGACGATCATGTAGCTGGCCTCCGGGAAGGATTTCAGCAGCTCTACGGTCATGGCCTCGGTTTCCCGGGAAGCGGTGCCGTTGCCGATGGCGATGTGCCTGACGCCGTATTTGCGCATGAGGACGGACAGGGAGGAAATGGCTTCCTGCTTTTTCCGCTCGCTGAAAGTGGGATAGACCACGGTGGTGGCCAGAACCTTGCCGGTGGCGTCCACCACGGCGACCTTGCAGCCGTTGCGGTATCCGGGGTCAAGACCCATGGTGACGAAGCCCTTGACGGGGGGCTGCATCAGCAGCGGCTTCAGATTCAGGGCAAAATTGTGGATAGCGCCCGCGTACGCCCGGTCGGACAGGTCGCTGCGCACCTCCCGCTGGATGGAGGGGAAGATCAGCCGCTCATAGGCGTCCTCAGCGGCGGCGCGGACGAAGGCGGAGACCTGCATGGTGGGCTTCAAAGCGGCGCGGCACACCAGCGCTGCGCCTTCGCTGCCCGCGAGAACGACGTTGGGCTTGAGAACGCCCTCTTTTTCGCCCCGGTTCATGGCGAGGATCTGATGATCCAGCACCCGAGAGATGGGCTGGGAGAAATCGTAATAGAGCTTGTAAACGCCGTCGGCCTCCGCGTCCTCGGCGGCGGTGCAGACAAACATTCCCCGGCGCATCACCAGCTCCCGCAGAGACTTGCGGATGTCGGCGTCGTCGGAAAGATCTTCGGCAATGATGTCATTGGCGCCCTGTAAGGCTTCTTCCACGGAATTGACGCCCTTTTCCGGGTCGATATAGCCCTCGGCCAGCACGGCGGGGTTTTGTCCGTCCTGAGCGAAAATGGCCTCGGCCAGAGGCGCAAGCCCTTTTTCCCGGGCGATGGAGCCGCGGGTGCGGCGTTTCTGCTTGTAGGGGCGGTACAGGTCTTCCACCTCCGCCATGGTAGCGGCGCTGTCGATGGCGTCGGACAGCTCCTGCGTCAGCTTGCCCTGATTTTCGATGGACTTTTTTACCTCGTCCCGGCGCTCCTGAAGATTGCGCAGGTAGGTCAGGCGGGTCTCCAGATTCCGCAGCGTCGTGTCGTCCATGGCGCCGTGCATTTCCTTGCGGTAGCGGGCGATAAAGGGAATGGTGTTGCCCTCGTCCATGAGGTTCACCACATTCTGAACATATTCCAGCTTCTGACCCAATTCCTCGGCCAGAATTTCGGGGATCGATTTCATGTTTACTGCTCCTTTGCGATCGTTGGGTGGTGTGAAAGAGATGATCGGAAATTCTATCCCGGGAAGTATACCATGGATTTGAAAATCCCGCAAGTTTTTTCTTGACAATCTTTTCCCACCGCGCTATAATGTGCAAGTACCCCATGGGCCTGTAGCTCAGCTGGGAGAGCGTTCGGTTCGCATCCGAGAGGTCGAGAGTTCGAGTCTCTTCAGGTCCACCAAACATAAGAAATCCGAACCTTAGACCGCAATCGGTCAGGGGTTCGGATTTCTTGTTTTTCCCAATGATAGCCGCGACGGTTGGCAGGCACTGATTGTGCCTGCCCGGTTGTATGGATTTGGAGATTTCCCTTACGGCTTTGTGAGAATGGCGCTCATGTCGGTCATTTTTTCGCCTAGGGTGAAGGTGACGGCCTTGGTGTCGTGGGTCAGGCGGTAGGCTTCGCCGCTTTCGCCCTTGCTCAGCAAATCGGAGAGCAGGAACGCGGACGCTGCGCCCTTGGTGACAAAGACGATTTTCTCCACGCCCTGCGACTTGAGGGTGCGAAGGCCGCTGAGCTTGCCCGTGAGAATGGCGAAGTCCTCGTCAACGGTGACGGTCAGCACGCTGCCCGTTTGCTCCGCCGTGTAGGCGATGTCCCTGCCGTCCCTGTCGGTCACGCGGTAGAGGGGGAGTTTTAACCGGCTTCCCTCATCCGGTATGGTGTGGGTTTCCCCGCACTGGTCATACCGCACACACTTTGCGGTTTTCGTGCCGTCGCGCGCATAGGTCGCATCGTTGTTGGAAATATAGTCCTCAAAAAGATGCCCCAGCTTGCTGTCTGTGTCCGTTACCGTGTCTGTTGCCATACAGCCGCCTTCGCCGTAGCGCACGCACTTAGCTGTCTTGGTGCCGTCCTGTTCGCAGGTGGCATTGTTGTCGGAAACATACGCCTGCCCTGCAAAGCTGTGGTTCAGGGCGGGGATATCCTCGGTTCTTGTATGGGTGGAGCCGGTACAGGTGTACGTCCTAACTCCCTTTTCCGTGCAGGTGGCGGGCTTCGTCACCCTGCCGCCGTCCCATATATAGTCTCCGGTGGGGTTGGTGACCGTTTTGGCGGGAGTTCCCGACATGGGTTTGCGGGGCGCGTAATATTCGATTTTTCCGCCGGGGTTCAGCGCGCAAATATCCGGCTCCACCTCTGCGCCGTCGGTGCCATAGCTGCCGCCGCCGCCGATGCCTGCGCCCGTTCCGTAATCTCCGTGGACACTGCCGCCCCGCACCTTCAACTGTGCATTGCCGGAAACGGTGATGCCTTCTCCCTTGCCATATACTCCGCCGCCGATGCCCGCACCTTGTTGGCCGCCCCAGGCGGTCAGCTTGCCGTTCTTGTCCTCGTCCGCAATGGTCAGGCTGCCGCCGTTGTTCTTTTCAAGGCCGGCATGCTCATAGCCACTCCTGAGCGTGCTTCCGCCGTTCAGCTCGATGCTGACATTGCCCTCGCCGGTGGTGGAAACGGCGGCCTTGCCCTTATCGCGCACGTCGATGTTCACACCGGAGAGTGTGACGCTTGCGGTCTGACCGCTTTCCGCGTTGATGGTGACGTTGTTTTCCTTAGAGGTTCCCGTAATGACGGGCGCGCTGTCCGGTACAGCGGCTCCGCCTCCCTGCCTGACCGTCTGCCCGCCGCTCTCGGCGTTTACGGTGATGTCGCCCTTGCTGATGTCCCAGGTCGCCGCAAGCGCCGACATGGGCATGCTGACGAGAAGCAGCAGCGCAAGGAGCGTTGATACGATTATTCTTCCCTTCATGTGCAAATGCCTCCTTTGTTGTTTTGATCGATCGCCTCGATCCCTTTTACGTATACACAATTATTTTATCAGACAATTCGGATATTTGCAAGAGCCTGTTCGGGCAAAAATCTGCTTTTGATGCTCTCGCCGTATGCCTGCCAGTTTGCTGCTGGTATGTATAGAATTGCTCCTTTGTCATTTCTGCACCTCTTTTCGTTTCCTGCCCATATCACGCCGGAAAAGGGACGTTTCGGAGAATTACTTTCAAAACTTCCTATAAAGTTCGGAAATAAAGAAAAATCTGCCTTTTTACCGTATAGTTGTCTCGATATAATCCAACTGGGGATGAAAAAAAGGACGGCGGTAATTTACCGTCGTCCTTTTCTGGTAATTCCAAATTGCAGAGTAAAACCAAGCGCGGAGCCATGGAAAAGGAAAACGCCGAAATCCTTCAGAGATTTCAGCGTTTTTCCTTATTTGGTCGGAGTGTAATTATAGGGTTTCAGAAAACGCAGATATATCAACGGTTTGCTGGTAGTCAGCAAGAGGTATTCATCCTAAAAATCTTAAAATTCGAGAACAACGCCGCCCAACAGGACAACGGGCGGCGTTTTCATATATAACACCACGAAGGGAGGTCACTTCCACCCGGCCAGTCTGCGGACTGGCTTTTTTGTTATGAAAACGTACCCCTAAAAAGGGCGCAAAACGGCTCCCGCCTTTCGGCAGGCAGCTTGCGCTATGCAATAGCGCATTCAGGCGGAACTGGGGATGGCATCAGGTTCCCATCCAAGTGCTTTCAGTCGTTTGAGATAGCTGTTTATCTTTCTGTCGCGGTTAAAAGAATCGTAGTAGTCAGAACCGAGGTCATGGAAAGCAGTCTTGTTTTTAAGAATGTGGTATATGGCGATCAGCATGGAATGGGCGACTGCAAGCGTGGCTCGATTTTTGCCACGTCTAGCAGAAATTCGCTGGTACTGTGCAAAGAA
>OLRR01001960.1_pt1 | contig 11872 bp, 10 predicted proteins | sample 1671941 | NCBI WGS metagenome assembly OLRR01 (sample SAMEA3136628, study PRJEB25190) | human gut metagenome
ACATCAATAGTCCTAGAGGTACGAAGCCCATGGCGGTTTTCCCGGGCATCGGCGATTTCATTACGGCGCTTTTTGCGCTCTGGTCATCGCTGGCGGCTCTCCTGCGCGCCCGCGAGACCGGTGAGGGGGATGTTATCGACTTGTCCCAGTACGAGGCGATCTTGCGCGTTTCGGCTCAGTATCCGGCCGAGTATTTCACCAAGGGCAATCAGCTGGTCAGAAATCCGGATATTGACGGAGATGTGGGCGGTCTCGGGGTCTATGAGTGTAGGGACGGCCGGTATGTGTACGTCGCCCTGAATCCCTCTGCCTTGAAAAGCGACGGGCTTGCGCTTTTGGGATTGACGGGAGATCCCGATTTTGATCGGCAGGACGCAATCGTTGCTGGGACGGCCCGGGATGAGAAGTCGAAAAGAGCGATCGAGGACTACTGTTTGTCCCATACGGCAAGCGAGGTCGATCGTGACTTCAACAAGGTCAATATCGGCTGCTGCAAGATCATGGACTACTCGGAACTGGGAGACAATCCGCACTGCCTGAAGCGGGAAAGCATCGTCGAATGGTTCGATGACGCTTCGGGACAGATGGTGCGGGGAGTGGGCATTGTGCCCCGAGTGGAGCGAAGGCCCGGCCACGTTTGGCGCGGCGCCCCCCGCTTGGGCCAGGACAACGAGGATATCTTGGAGGAGTTGGGCTACTCCTCTGCGGATATAGAAAAGCTATACGCCGAGGGCGTCATTGTGCGCGACTAGCAGGTTGCATGCGAGGCGCCCCCCAGGGCGTCGTTCTACCGCAAAGCTAGTGCCCGTTTTCGGAAGGAGATGCTAAACGCGCAATTGTTCATAGATGTATTGAAAGGAGGAAGCATGATTGAGATTCCCGAAAGTGTGGAGACATGGGAAGAAACCGAGAAGACCATCGGGGAGACCCTGCCTGTGATTTACGGGGCAGACGCGGCGACCCTTGGATGGATTCGCCAATGGAATGAGGTGATCGAAGCTGATTGTCCTCTCTATTATGACGAAGAGTTGGCGCAGCGGCTGGGATACAAGACCATCCCGGCACCTGCCGGCATGGCCATGGCGGTGGGTACGGCCTCATGGTGGGAGCCCGGGGTGGAAGAGGGTCGCGTCGGGCCGCTGTATCCCCTCGCAATGCCCATGCTCGTTCCCACTCCTCGGCACTCGCTTGGCTTTGCGACAGACACCGAAGTAGAGTTTCTGCGTCCCCTCTATCCGGGGGACACTCTTCGCCAAGTCGGGCGGTTGGTGAGCGTGACCCGAAAGCGTCTTAAGGTTGGCGACGGCGCTTTCTTCACTGTGGAAATTGAGTTTATCAACCAGAACGATGAGACTGTCGCCATTCAGCGTGTTACGACCTGGTCGGGCAATCCTGTTGAGGAGGGTGAGTAGTTATGGCGAAGTGGGACGAGCAGCTGACTTTTGAGGAGGTCAAGGTGGGGGATGAGCTTCCCGAACTGGCCCTTCCTCTCACAGTGCAGCGTCTTGTGATGGAGGCCGCAGCGAATCGCGACTTTGTGCCGTTGCATCATGATGATGCCGCGGCTCAGAGGACGGGAGCGCCGGCCATGTTCGCCAACACGTGGTACTACATGGCTCTCAGCGAGAGGCATTTGCGCGAGTGGGTTGGACTTGAAGGCGAGATTCTCAAGATCGGGCCGTTCCGCATGGGCAAATTCGCTTGTCCGGGCGTTGACTTGCATTGCGGTGCGCGCGTTGTGGAGAAAAGGGAGGAAAACGGAAAGAACGTCGTCGAGCTTGATATTTGGCAAGACGACGGCACCGATAAAAACATGTGGGGCAAAGCGTTGGTCGCCTTGCCTGCAAAGCAATCGTAATCAGGGGAAAGGTACGATTCAACTATGTCGAATACAGTAAAAGGGTGGCTTTGCGCCATAGCGGGCATGGTGACCATGGGCGTGTCCCATCTGTGTTACTCGATCATCATCATCTTGATGGCATCGATGGTTGCCGCCGTCGGGTGCTCTGCGGCAGAAGGTGCGCTCATCTTCAGCATTACGGCCATCGGCTCTCTGGTGGCATCGCTTTTCATTGGGTCTCTGCTCAAGGTGCTCAAGACGAAGTACGTCTATGTCATTGGCGGAATTCTCCAGGGCGCGCTGCTGGTGACCATGGGGTATTCCACCAATCTCATGCTCGTCTACGTCATGGCATTTTTGTTTGGCATCGGCAACAAGTTCTGCGGTGCGATGACTCATCAGATTAACGTTACCAACTGGTTTGCCTCTGGGCGCGGGACCATCTCCTCTATGGGAACTTTGGTATCGGGCCTGATTAACGCGATTATGGCCACGGTTACCGGCGTGCTTAGCTCGATGTTCGGGTACCAGACTTACTCGCTGATCGCCGGATTCGTTCTCGCAGGCATTATTGTGGTGCTGGGTCTGCTGTTCGTGTGCGATGCTCCCGAGAAATATGGCATGCAGCAAATTGTGCTGAAGGAGAAGGAGGGCAAAAAGACCCGGACGATTGGGGCGGATTCGAAGGTGTACGAGACGGCTATGCCCATCTCGAAGCTGCTGCGCCAGCCGCTTCTGTGGGCCGTGCTGGTGTGCCCCTTCCTCATGCAGTTCGCCTGCACCATCTATTACAGCAACCAGTCGCTCGTGCTGGGTTCTATGGGCCTGGACGTTGTGCAGATCTCCTATTGCGTGTCGATAGTGAGTATTTCTCAGATGATTCTGGTGCCGTTGTTCGGCGTGCTGTCCGATGTTATCAGCGCTCGCAAGACGCTCATTATCTATTGCGTTGTGGGCGCGGCCAACATGTTCCTCTTCAGTTTGACGTCGCAGATGGGTCTTATCGGCGGCATGATCATTGCCTTCTTCTATAACGCGGGCATGGTCAACCTGTACTTCGGCGCTGTTGTGGCTACGCCTCTGTTCGGCGTGAACAAGTCCGCCACCATCACCGGTTGGTGCAATGCCTCTGTGTCCGTGGCGGCCATGATCGCTCCGGTGTTTGCGGCGGGGCTGTACGGGGCAACGGGCTCTTTCGTTTTGCCGCTGGCCATTGCTGGCTGCTGCTTCACGGTGGTCGTCATTCTTGCCGCCATCGGTATGAGCAGCAAAGCGCGCAAGCATTTGGAGGCAGCCGATAAGCCCTACAAAGAGGCTGAGGCGATTGCAGAGGCGGTTGCTGCTTAGAAGCATTGGCCTATCCGTTCAATTAAAGGAGAGAAAATGGCAAAAGCAAATGATGTACCTCAGTTCGGCCTGCTCAATGGTCTCAAGGTTCTCAGCTGTGGGCAAGTGACCGCAGAGCCCCACGCGACGTCTCTGATGGCGGAGCACGGAGCGGATGTCATTCATGTCGAGAACTGCAAGTCACCCGAGATGACGCGTGGCTTTGCAATCTCATTCGCTCAGGAGAACCGCAATAAGCGAAATCTCGCTATGAACGTTCCCGAGTCAAAGGATGTGTTCGACAAATTGCTTCAGTGGGCTGACGTGTGGATCGAGTCCTCGAAGCCCGGCATGTATGACAAGTGGGGCTACACCGACGAACATGTGCTCGAGCTGAACCCGAAGTTGGTGGTTGTTCACGTTTCCGGTTACGGTCATTTCGGTGATCCGGATTACGTGCCGCGTCCCAGCATGGACGTGATCGGTCAGGCGTTTTCGGGCCTTATGGCGTTGAACGGCGAGAAAGAGCCGTCGGCTCCTCTGGTGAGCAAGCCCGGCATCTGCGACTATCTTACAGGTCTCTATGCGATGTGGGCGGCGCTCATGGGCGTCTACCATGCCCAGAAGACGGGCGAGGGCGATGTGATCGACGTCTCGCAATACGAGTCCTGCCTGAGAGTGCAGGGCTATGGGCCCCTTATGTACACAACGACGGGCGAGCAGTTGAAGCGCACGGGCAACAAAGAGGCCACCTACGCCGGCATCGATGTATTCGAGTGCAAGGACGGCAACTACTGCGTCGTTCAGGTGTCCGGTCGTCCGGCGGCAAAAGCCATTGCCGCGTTGCTCGGCCTTGACGACGAGGAGCACTTCATTGAGGGTCGTCCGACGTTGAATGGTACGCCGCAAGGAGATCGCCTCGATGGGGCTATCAAGGCGTTCTGCCTTGAGCGCACGCCTGATGAGGTTGAGACGCAGCTGAAGGCTATCGGCGTCGCATGCGCGCCCATCAACAACTACGAGATGCTCATGAGCAATCCCCATGTGATCGCGCGCAACGACTTTGTCGAGTGGTACGACGAGGCGAGCGAGCAGACACTGAAGGGCGTGGCCGTGCTGCCCCCCGTGAAGAACAATCCTGGCCAGATTTGGCGTGGCGCTCCGAAACTGGGTCAAGACAATGAGGACATTCTGGAAGAGCTCGGATACTCGAACGAAGAGATCGAGGCAATGTATGCCGAGGGAAAGATTGGAAAGGCGGAATAATTACATGGATTTTTCGTTCACTGAAGAGCAGGAGCTGTTGGCCGAGAACTTGGTGGAGTTCATGGATCGAGAGTATCCTGAAAGCCTTATTAAGGAATGCGATGAGCAGAAGATATTCCCTGTAGAGGCGAATAAGAAGTTCTATGAGGCGGGATTCGGAGCCATCGGCGTTCCGGAGGAGCTGGGCGGCGTTCCTGCAGATATGGTGACGATGTGTCTGGTCACTTCCATTGTGTATCGCTACTCCTGGGCCGGATGCACCTATAGCCCCCTGTCTATCATGAATGCCGCCGATAAGGCGAGTCCGGAAATTCGCACGGAGATGCTCGAGGGTCTTATGAGCGGCGAGAAGCGTCACTCTTTCGGCAATACAGAGCCGGGAGCCGGTTCGGATGCCGCCGGCATCAAGACGTCCTACAAGAAGGTCGACGGAGGTTATGTCATCAACGGGCATAAGATCTACAACACTTATGCCAGCTGTTCCGATTACAACATCATCACCGCAAAGGATCCCGAGATTGATGATCCTTACAAGGCGGTTACGCTGTTTGCGATTCCCAACCCGACGCCGGGCATGACTATTGTGGATTTGCCGACCATCGGGCAATGGCTTGAGCCTACTTGCGAGACGTTCCTGGAGGATTGCTTCATTCCCGATAAGTATCTGTATGGCAAGGAGCATGGCGGCTGGGTCCAGCTTATGAAGCACTTCGAGGCAGAGCGCCTTCTTTGCGCGGCCATGTACCTCGGTCAGGCCGAGACGGCGTTCGCCGATCTTTGCGCCTACGCCAATTCACGCATTCAGTTCGGTCAGCCTATTGGCAAGTTCCAGCTCATTCAGGAAAAGGTGTGCCGCGACAAGATCATTCTTGAGAGCATGCGCAATATGGTGTTCCGTACTGCTTGGGAGTACGACCAGGGCAAGTCTATCCGCATCGATGCGAATATTTGCAAGCTGCTCTGCACTGAAGGCAATTGGCAGATTTGCGACGATGGCATCCAGATCCTTGGCGGTCTGGGCTATTGCACCGACCATCGTATGCAGCGTTTGTGGCGCGATGCCCGTGTCGGCCGCATCGGTGCCGGTTCGAGCGAGATTCTCACGAAGACCATCGCCAAGGACGTGCTTCGCGAGGCTGGCCAATATGGCGGCGGCACGCGCGCGTTGGGTATCTAGGAGGGCACATGCGTATTGTAGTTGCAGTTAAGATTCTGCCGGATAGCAAAGATCTTCGTGCTGGCAATGACGGTGCTCTTGATTTCAGCCATGCTCGCAATGTCGTGTCTGAGTATGATCTGAATGCCATTGAGGCCGCGGCTCAGCTTGCTGCCTCCCAAGAAGGATCGACGGTAAAGGTTCTTTCGGTGGGCCCGGCGTCTATTGACGAGTCGAAGGTAAAGAAGAACATTCTATCTCGTGGCGTTGATGAGCTCTACTTTGCCACGAACGACGCTCTGGAGCATGCGGATGCGCGAGCGACTGCGCAGGCGCTTTCGCTGGCCCTGCAAGACGTTGGTGGCTGGGATGTTGTGATCTGCGGCGATGGATCCGATGATTTCTACGCAAAGCAGGTCGATGCGCAGCTTGCTGCGACCCTTAACGTCCCCTGCGTGAATGGCGCGACTCTTTTGCAGGCAGGAGACGGCTGTATCGTGGTCGAGCGCGTGCTCGAGGATGTGGTGGAGACGGTGGAGGTGCCTCTGCCCGCCGTCATCTCGGTGCAGCCATCGGTTGCCGTTCCTCGGACTCCGTCCATGAAGGACATTCTAGCAGCAGGAAAGAAGCCGATGCACGTAGCGCCGTTGGACGTGGCTTCCGAAGAGACGGTCGAGTGGGTTGAGTGCAAAGTGCCTGAGCCGACGCCGCGCAAGAAGCAGATCTGCCACGTCAGCGACGAGGGCGCCATTGCGAGTTTTGCTGCCAGCCTCAAAGCCGCGCTCTAGAAAGGGGAGAAACGTTGAAAGTGTTAGTTTTAGCTGAGCGTCCGGGTGCGGCAGAAGAGCTTTGCGCCGGTGCGAGGGCCATGGGTGCCGATGAGGTTGCCCTGGTGGCTTTCGGCGACATGGAGATGCCGCCCTCATGCGCTGATCTTATCTATCGCGTGACGGTTCCGGAGGGGCTTTCGCTCGATAACGCCACGGCGACGGTCAATGCGATCTTCGATCATGTACGGCCGGATGTGGTGCTGGTAGAGCCTACGCGTCATATGCGCATTCTTGCTGGCGCCCTTGCGTTCCACGGCGGCACCAGCGCTATTGCCGACGTGATGGAGCTTGACGGCGATGTGGCCTCCAGCATGTATTATGGAGGAGCCGCTATCCTAAAGCGAAAGCCCGGCAAGACCGCCATCTATCTGATGCAGCCAGGTGCTTTCGGCGATAGCGTTGCAGCATCGGGCGCCAATCAGGAAGAACCTTTTGCGTGGGTTGATCCGGGTGCCACAGTTAAGGTGCTATCGAGCGAGCCCATCGAGAAGAGCGGGGTCGACTTGCAGAAGGCCGATGTCGTCGTTGCCGCCGGAAGAGGTTTTGGACTCGAGTCCGATCTTGATATGGCCCGAGCGCTCTGTGACAAGCTGGAGGCTGGTTTGGGCTGCACGCGTCCTTTGGCCGAGGATATGAAGTGGCTGCCGCGGGAGACGTACATCGGTGTCTCTGGGCTCATGCTTGCTCCTAAGGTGTATGTTGCAGCAGGGCTTTCGGGCCAGATGCAGCATATGGTCGGTTGCGATCGAGCCGGAACCATCTTTGCTATAAACAAGGATGCCGATGCTGCCGTATTCGATCAGTGCGACTATGGCATTGTTGGTGACATTCAGACGGTTCTTCCTTTGCTGGTGAACGAGCTTTAGAAAGAACGGTAGACGTCGAAATGGGGAAGTGCCCCTGGTTTATGCCGGGGCACTTCTTCGGTTTTGGGCCGCTTTCTCTGGTATAGAGGTTCGCAATGTCGAGCAACCGGGTGTTCGCCTGTCAACGAAAAGGGGCAGCCTTGAGGCTGCCCCTGGAGTAAGGGAATCGTGGATCCCTGTCGTTGGCTGCTCAGGTGCGGGCGAGCGTGCCTCCGCTGTGGCTTAGCGCTGGCCGAACAGGTCGTCCAGGTTCAGGCCGTTGCCGTAGCCATCGCCGTAGCCGTACCCGTTGCCGCCGTCCTGGCCGTAGCCGTCGCCGTAGCCCCAGCCGTAACCGTAGTCGTTACCGTCGCCGTAGCCCCAGTCAAAGTCCTGACCCTGCTCGGGCATCTGCTGCTCCTGCTGGGCCTTCTGCTCGGCAGCCGCTTTCTGGCTGGCGGCGTCGTCGCCCAGGGTGACGGAAATCTCCTGCTCCTGGCCGTTGCGGTTCACCGTCAGCTTCACGGTGTCGCCGGGGTTCTTGCCGCGCACGGCCAGCATGAGGTCGGAGGCACCTTCCACCGACTCGCCGTCCAGGGCCGTGATGATGTCGCCCTCCTGGAGGCCGGCCGCCTCGGCGCCGGAGCCCTGGGAGACGGCGGCCACGTAGGCGCCGGTGTCGACGGGCAGGCCGTAGCGGGACGCCGTCGCCGCGCTCACCGTGGAGAGGCTCACGCCGAGCTGGGCGTGGGTCGGGGTCTCGCCGGCGATGATCTGCTGGGCGAGGTTCACCGCGTAGTTCACGGGGATGGCGAACCCGACGCCGGAGTAGTTGCCCGAATACGAGGTGATCAGCGTGTTGATGCCGATGAGCTTGCCCTCGTCATCCACGAGCGCGCCACCGGAGTTGCCCGGGTTGATGGCCGCGTCGGTCTGGATCATGTTCGGGTAGATGGTGGTCTCGCCGCTGCCGCCGGACTGCATCGACTCGCTCGCGTCCATGATCTGCGAGCGGCTCGTGGCGGACACGATGCCCGTGGCCACCGACTGCTCGAGCCCGAAGGGAGCGCCCAGGGTCATGACCCACTCGCCGACGGTCAGGTTGTCCGAATCGCCGATCTCCATGGGGGTGAGGCCGCTGGCGTCCTTGGCCTTCAACACCGCCACGTCGGAGGAGGGGTCGGTGCCCACCAGCTCGGCGTCGTAGGTGTTGCCGGCGATGGTCACCTTGTAGGCGCTGCCGCCGTCGACCACGTGGTTGTTGGTGATGAGGTAGCCGTCCTCGGTCATCACGACGCCCGAGCCGGTACCCAAGCCCTGGAGCTGGCCGCCCGCATCGGCGTAAGTTTCCACGTATACCACGGACGGCAGGCACTTGGCGGCCACGGCCTCAGCCAGGGTCGCGTCATCGTTGGTGTTGATGACAGTCTGGGTAGCGGAAGGGGTGCCCGTGGCCTCGGCGGTGGCGGGGTCGATGATGGCGCCCTGCACGCCGAACGCGAGCATGCAGGCGAGCGCGGCGCCGGCGAATCCGGTGAGGAAGGAGCGGCGGCCGAACTTCGGCTTGGCGGCGGCGGTGTTCTCGACGCTGGCGGCCACAGAGCCGTCGATGTCGAACTCGTAGGTCTGGTTCGCGGCGGAGTCGACGGCGTTGTCACGGAAGGAATGCTTGCCGAAGGGGTTCGGGGTGGTGTTCAAGTTGGTCATTGGTGATCTCCTTCTGAAAGGGGGTCGGTCATGTGCTGGGGTGCACACTATCACGGCCCAGCACGTCCCAATGACCTCGGCAACCCCTAATCACGACCGGCCCACGCAGATACACCAACGGGAGTAGTCCCCGCGGATTATGGGGAAGCCTCGAATGCACAAAACAGGGTACTTCTCGTAGGATTTTGTGCCGGGAGGGCTTGAACCGTTTGGCGTGAACAGGGAAAACTTTTCGCATTTGTCGCCAATAGCTACGAGAAATGGCTCATTTTGCACATTTCGGATCGATGGTGCTTTTAGGCGCTCTTCTTCCAGTGTGATGCGCCCGATGCGGGCGGCCGGGTCATGACCGCGCTCGTAGAGCCGCAGGTTCTGGTTGCGCGTGGTGTCGCGCCAAGGCTTTAGACGGCTTGGCGGTGCGCGTCGGCTGGTGCACCAAGCGGCGCGCCCCTCCGCCGGCTTCTAATACTTCTCAACGAGATCGATGAGTTCCTGCTTGGAATGCAGGCAGGTCTTCTCCAAAATGCGGCGGGTGTGGGTGCGGATGGTGGATTCCGAGACGAAGAGCGCTTCGGCGATGACCTTTGCGGAGCGGCCGCGGGCGAGGTAGGGGAGCACCTCGGCCTCGCGACGGGTGAGGCCGTAGTCGTCGGCGAGGAGCGCGAAGACGACCTCTTCGCTGTTAATAGCTTCGGCCCCATCGATCTCGGCGGTCGCAGAAGTGCTGATGGACTCCGCAACGGGAGAGGTGCTGGCAGGGTCGGCAGCTGCTTTGTCGGTTGCCTTGACGGCTGTTGGGGCAGCTAAGACCGACGATGGATCTGAGACGCTCGAATGCGGATTCGCGTTGCCGTCGCCGGTCGCCTCGCCAATCGCCATTCTCCCTTCTGCCTCCTCGCCCGGAACCGAGCGTTTGGCGTTGTGCCAGAGAAACCATAGCAGGATGACGAGCAGATACACCGCTCCGATGCACACGCCCACTACAGCGTAGCCAGCCACTTCGGGGAGGAGCATGATCAGATACCCGATGCCGATGCCCACGAGCCGTGCGAGAATGGACAGCGCCCTCACCAGGCCCCCTATAACGAAGCCCGATACGGCGTAATCGTAGGCAGCTGTGGCTACCAGGTACCAGATGACCACGTCGAAGACCCCATGTACGGCGCTCATGATTGCGTTCAGCACCACGGGGTGAACATTCCAGAAAAACGGCAGCGCCGCGAACAGCACGATGGCGATGGGGATAAGCAGTTGGTAGACAAGCGACAGGTTTACTCGCCGCTGCAAGGCAACCGTGAAGGCCAAAAGAAGCACTGCAACGACGAAATTCAGCACCAGGGGCAGTTCATGGGCCGTGCTCGCGGAGTTCACGCTGAGCACGGCGGTCTCCCACATAAAGCCGAACAGGCAGGAGAAAACGAGGGCGGCGATGATGAGCGGCACGAGGGTGGTGAGAGCCGCCAGGTAGCGCTGAGACTCGGTTCGGTGGGGCGCGAGGAGGACCGACGGCTGGCTGCTCTCGGTACGGCAGCGCTTCAGGCAGAGAACCGAGGCTATTGGCAGGGGAGCCATGAGCGCAAGGGGCGGAAAGGGAGTGAGGGCCGCGAGGGAGTCGACGGCGAGAAAGATGATGGTGGTGAGCAAGAACGACGCCGGGGCATACAGGGCCGTGCGCGAGGGATGCACGCGTCCGAGCACGTCCGCCCAGCTCCCCCATAGGTAGCCGAAGCCGACGCCGCATAGCGTCGAGCCGATCACGAGCGATGCGGAAAGCGCTGGGCCGGCAAACCATATGCCGGCGCCGCCGATAGCCGCGATGCCGACAAGGATGCATCCGCAGAAGGGCCACGGCGAGAGTTTCGCCAGATTTTCCGGCGCCCGCTCTACAAGGGCCGACACGCCTAAGAGCACGGTCATGTTTGCCAAAAACGATACGACGACGATCAACGTATTGTACTGGGGCGTGTCCGCCGCGCCGGTGAGCAGGATGGAGCTGCGGAAGGTGAGCATGCTGCAGGCCCAGAAAAACGCGAGGCCGAGATAGCACAGGTGCAGAAAGCGGGGAAGCGGCTCGATAGCGGCCGATGGTGCATCGCGGACTGCTGTCACGGCCCTGCTCCTCCTTCTCCATTGCCAGTGTGAACTGGGCGTTTCCCTGTCGCGTCCTCTATTATGACTGACTTGCGTCTCGATAAATCATCAGAAACTGATGATATGGCGCATAGCCGACGATTCTAGCATGGAGCGCCAACGGAAGGAGGTGCGAAATGCAAGAGACAAGAGGCGGGGCTGCGCGTGCGACCACGCAAACATCGGAGAGAGAGGTCGTGCGCGATGCCGCACAGGCGAACGTCTGCGCCAAGGCAGCCTACCTGAGCACCATTGGAGCTCTGTTCTCGCGATGGGGCGATGACTATGAAGCGGCGTACGAGGCGGCCCGTGCGACAGCGGCCGATTTAGCGATAGCGCCCGCGACGCCGGTGGGCGCCGTGCGCTGCCGACTCGAGAACGAGGTGCTCACCTTGGGCGCTCCCGCGGCAGCGGTGCCCGTCGAATCGCTTTATAAGCCTTGGGCCGATGGACGGGAGCGCCGCAGAGGGGTCTCGGCTGAGTTTGGTGCGGCCCGGCATCTGCTCCTCGGTGACAGCGCCCAGCACATGCGGGCCCTTTATCGCGCTCTCGAACTTGAGGTGCCGATGGAGTTTTGCGCCATGCCCGACCATGTGACGCTCATGACCGAGGTGGTGGCCCTGTGCGTCGATGCGGGAAACCATGAGGCTGCTCTTGCGCTGTTGTCCGAGCATTTCGACTGGCTGGACGCTTACGAGCAAACCTTGCTCGCCCATGCGGCCGCGCTCTCGTCGGCGCCCCCCTCGGCTCGTACCGACGAGCTGGCTCGCGC
>OLRR01001968.1_pt1 | contig 11836 bp, 9 predicted proteins | sample 1671941 | NCBI WGS metagenome assembly OLRR01 (sample SAMEA3136628, study PRJEB25190) | human gut metagenome
AACGAAGAGTTGTGGTGACGGGTCTGGGCGCGGTGACTCCCATCGGAAACACCGCGAAAGCTTTCTGGGCAGGCGTGCGGGCCGGAAAGGTGGGCATCGGACCGATCACGAAATTTGATACGACGGATTATAAAGTAAAAATCGCGGCGGAAGTGAAGGATTTTGACCCGAAGAGCCGGCTAGACGCGAAAGCGGCCCGGAGAATGGAGCTTTTTTCCCAGTATGCTGTGGCTGCGGCTCTGGAAGCTGTGGAAAATGCCAGCCTTTCCATGGAAGCGGAGGATCCCTACCGGGTGGGCGTCATCGTCGGCTCCGGCGTGGGGAGCCTCCAGGCCATGGAAGCAGCCGGTGAGAAAATCATAACGAAGGGCCCCAACCGGGTAGATCCCCTGCTGGTGCCGAAAATGATCACAAATATGGCGGCGGGAAACATCTCCATCGCTCTGGGAGCCAGAGGAAAATGCACGAATGTGGTGACGGCCTGCGCCACCGGAACTCACTGCATCGGGGATGCCTTCCGGGCGATCCAGTACGGAGATGCGGACATCTGCCTGGCTGGAGGAACTGAGGGAGCCATCTGCCCCACCGGGGTAGCCGGATTTACGAACCTCACGGCTTTGAGCACGAACCCGGATCCCCTTCGCGCTTCGATTCCCTTTGACAAAGACCGTTCCGGTTTTGTGCTGGGAGAAGGTGCCGGTATTGTGGTTCTGGAGGAGCTCTCCCATGCGAAAAAGAGGGGGGCAAAGATTCTGGCGGAGCTTGTGGGTTATGGAGCAACCTCCGATGCCTACCACATCACCTCTCCTCTGGAGGATGGAAGCGGCGCGGCCAAAGCGATGACGCTGGCTATGGAGGAGGCTGGAGTGCAGCCGGAGGAAGTGGAGTATATCAACGCTCACGGCACCGGTACCGCTCACAATGACCTTTTTGAGACCCGGGCCATCAAGGCAGCCTTTGGGGAGGCGGCAAAAAAAGTTTCCATCAATTCCACGAAATCCATGACGGGCCATCTTCTGGGAGCGGCCGGAGGTGTGGAGTGTATCGTCTGCGTCAAGGCTCTTCAGGAGGGCTTCATCCATCAAACCATGGGAACGACCGAAACCGAGGGCGAGATGGATCTCGATTACACGATCGGCGCACCGAAAGAGCGGAACATCCGCTATGCCATGAGCAATTCCCTGGGCTTTGGCGGCCACAACGCCACCATTCTTCTGAAGGTTTACGAGGAGGAAGAAGCATGAATTTTGAAGAAATGCTGCGGCTTATCGACAAGGTCTCCGATTCTTCCTTGAGTTCTTTTGAATATGAAACGGAAGAGCTGAAGCTTTCGATCCAGTGCGGCGAAAAAGCCGTGCTGACGGCGGCACCGATGGTTTCAGAGACAGAGCTCCGAGAAAACGTTTCCGGAAAAAAGGAGGAACCGCCGGAAGGAAAACTGGTCAAATCGCCGCTGGTAGGCACGTTTTATGCGGCACCTTCCCAGGACGCAGCCCCCTATGTGAAGGTGGGTGATCCGGTGAAAAAAGGCCAGGTGTTGGCTATCGTGGAAGCTATGAAGCTGATGAACGAGATCGAGAGCGATTTCGACGGAACGGTAGCGGAAGTCTATGTGAAAAACGGCGAGAGCGTCGAGTACGGAATGCCGCTTTTCCGGATTGTGTGAGCGGCTGTGTGGATGAAAAGCACAGAAAAATCTGCTTGTCATTGAATCGTTACAAATGCAGAACAGAAAGCAGGAAAGATATGAACAGTTTGAATGTCAAAGAAATCGAAGCCATTCTTCCCCACCGCCATCCCTTCCTTCTGGTGGATGCTATCGAGGATTACGAGCCGGGAAAATATGCGGTGGGCTACAAATGTGTGACCTTCCGGGAAGATTTTTTCCAGGGGCATTTTCCGGAGGAGCCGGTGATGCCGGGCGTCCTGATTGTGGAAGCCCTGGCCCAGACCGGAGCGGTGGCGATCCTCTCCAAGCCGGAAAATCAGGGGAAAATCGCCTATTTTGGCGGGATTGAGAAGTGCCGCTTTAAACGGAAGGTCCGCCCCGGTGACAAAATCCGTCTGGAGACACGGATCATCCGGGAAAAAGGCCCCTTAGGCATCGGGGAAGCTATTGCAACGGTAGACGGAGAACTTGCAGTAAAAGCAGAGCTGACCTTTATGGTCGGCTGACAGACAAAGGTGAGGATATGATACAGAAATTGCTCATCGCCAATCGGGGCGAGATCGCTGTCCGCATCATACGGGCATGCAGGGAAATGGGAATTGCGACGGTGGCCGTCTATTCCGAGGCGGATCAGGACAGCCTCCACACACAGCTGGCGGACGAAGCGGTCTGCATCGGACCGGCGCCTTCCAAAGACAGTTATCTCAATATGGAGCGCATCTTAAGTGCGGCCCTTGTGACCGGAGCGGACGCCGTCCATCCGGGTTTCGGCTTTCTATCGGAAAACGCCCGCTTTGCAGAGGTCTGTGAGAAATGTAACCTTACCTTCGTGGGTCCTTCCTCCGAGGTGATTCGGGCTCTGGGAAACAAGCAGGTTGCCAGAAATACGATGGTTTCCGCCGGAATCCCGGTGATTCCCGGAACGGATCATCCCATTCTGGATGAAAAAGAGGGCGCAAAAGAAGCGGATCGGATCGGCTATCCCGTCATCATCAAAGCGGCTTTAGGCGGCGGTGGAAAGGGCATGCGTACGGCCTGGACGAGGGAAGAATTTTCCCAGGCCTTCCTCACGGCAAAAAAAGAGGCAGAGTCTGCCTTCGGCGACGGTACGATGTACATCGAGCATTTTGTGGAGCATCCCCGCCATATCGAGTTTCAGATTCTGGCGGACAGCCAGGGCCATGTGATTCATCTCGGGGAGCGGGACTGTTCTATCCAGCGGAATCACCAGAAAATGATCGAGGAGAGCCCTTCGGCTGCCATTTCCCCGAGACTCAGGAAAGTCATGGGAAAGGCGGCGGTGGGAGCGGCGAAGGCAGCAGGTTACGTCAATGCCGGAACGATTGAGTTTCTGCTGGAAGGAAACGGAAAGTTTTATTTTATGGAGATGAACACACGGATCCAGGTGGAGCATCCGGTGACGGAATTTGTGACGGGGCTTGATCTTGTGAAGGAACAGCTTCGGATTGCCTCCGGACTGCCCTTATCTGTGACGCAGAAGGAAGTACAGCTTTCCGGCCATGCGATCGAGTGCCGGATCAACGCTGAAAATCCCAAGAAAGGCTTTCGTCCTTCTCCGGGAAAAATTTCTGAGGTTCATTTTCCAGGGGGAAACGGAGTCCGGGTGGATACGGGAATCTACAGCGGTTATCAGGTGCCGCCCTACTACGATTCCATGGTGGCAAAACTCATCGTCCACGGAAAAGACCGGGCCGAGGCTATTGCGAAAATGCGGAGCGCCCTGGGGGAGACGATTCTTGACGGCATCGACACGAACATTGACTACCAGTATGAGATTTTGAGCGATCCGGACTACCAGGCCGGAAACTTTGACATTGAATTTCTGAACACACACAGGATCGGAGGAATCAGCAATGGACTTTAAGCAGAACTTTAAACGGACTGTAAACATTGGAATCCTGCGGAAAAGGAACCCGGAGATTCCCGACGGACTCATGAAGCGGTGTAAGGTCTGCAGATCAGCGGTTTTTGTGGAGGAGGCCAGACAGAATCTGGATATCTGCCCGCGGTGCGGCACCTATTTCCGGATGCATGCCCGCCGCCGGATCGAGCAGGTGCTGGATGAGGGGAGTTTTGAGGAGTGGGACACCGATCTCAATGAAAAAAATCCCCTGGGTTATCGAGGCTATCCCGATAAGATCGCGGATCTTCGGGAAAAGACCGGCCTTGACGAGGCCGTACTCACAGGAAAAGGCCGGATCAACGGGCTTCCCACGGTTTTCGGCGTCTGCGACAGCCGCTTTCTCATGGCGAGCATGGGGGAAGTGGTGGGAGAAAAGATCACCAGAGCGGTGGAACGGGCAACAAAAGACCGCTTGCCGGTGATCTTTTTTATTTGCTCCGGCGGGGCCAGGATGCAGGAGGGTATGACCTCCCTCATGCAGATGGCAAAAACGGCTGCGGCCTTTCGCCGCCACAGCGATGCCGGCCTTCTCTCGGTCAACGTGCTGACGAATCCCACGACCGGCGGGGTAACGGCGAGTTTTGCCATGCTGGGAGATATTATTCTGGCGGAGCCTGGCGCTCTGATCGGCTTTGCAGGTCCTCGGGTTATCGAGCAGACCATCGGCCAGAAGCTCCCGGCGGGCTTCCAGAGCTCGGAGTTTCTCCTGGAGCACGGTTTCCTCGACGGGATTGTGGAGAGGAAAGAGATGAAGGAGACACTGCAGCGGATTTTGAGGTTGCATGGCGGGGCAGCAAAAATACCATGGAAAGAGCAAGATTTGGCAAAGACAGAAAAGATGCCATCGGATGGAAAATGCTTTCAGACAGATTCCGAAACGGAATCGTTGATTCCAGATCCTGCTTCGACTGCAACTGTATTTGTCACACCAGCCGCCCGCATCTCATCCCTCCGCCACTCCCTCTCCACCGTCTTCGCCCGCCGCACCCCCGCAGAAAAACTGGAGGCCTGGGATCATGTCACTCTGGCCCGGTCGGCGGAACGGCCGCGAAGCGCAGATTTCCTGCCCCTCCTTTTTGACGGTTTCCTGGAACTTCATGGAGATCGCTGTTTCCGGGACGACCCTTCGGTCATCGGCGGCCTGGCCTTTTTCGAGGGACAGCCTGTGACGGTCATTGCCCAGGAAAAAGGCCACGGCACGAAAGAAAATGTGAAACGCAATTTCGGTATGGTTTCCCCGGAGGGCTACCGGAAAGCCCGGCGTCTCATGAAGCAGGCGGAAAAATTTCACCGGCCGGTTCTGTTTTTCGTGGATACGCCGGGAGCCTTCTGCGGCATGGAAGCAGAAGAGCGGGGGCAGGGGGAAGCCATCGCCCGGAGCCTTTATGAGCTTTCCGTCCTGAAGGTTCCTGTTCTTTCTATAATAATAGGAGAGGGCGGCAGCGGCGGAGCTCTGGCCTTTGCCCTGGCGGACGAGGTCTGGATGGTGGAGCATGCGGTTTATTCGATTCTTTCCCCGGAGGGCTTTGCCTCGATTCTGTGGAAGGACAGCTCCAGAGCCCGGGAGGCCGCAAAAGTCATGGGCCTGACTGCCGATCAGCTGAAGAAACAGGGCATGGTGGAGGAAGTGATTCCCGAGGAGACGCCTCTCACCCTGGAAAACCTTCCGCTCAGGGCCGGCCGCATGCGGGAAGGAATCCGTCTGTTTCTGAACACCTACGGGACTTTTTCCGAGGAAGAGCTTCTCGCTCATCGCTGGGAGCGCTTCCGCACAAAATAAAAATTTCCGTATGCAAAAAAAGGAAATTGTGGTATAATCCATGAATATTAGACGGGCAGAAGCGAAAAAAGCGAAGCCCCGCTGAACAGGGAGGAGCAGAGTGTGGGAAACGGGAAAGTGATAAATGATGTGCTGGTCCATCTGTTTAATGAGGTCTGGCAGCTGGAAAAAAGCGCGCTGACTGCGGGAGAATTTAAAGATCTTACCTATAACGATATGCATATCATTGAGGCCGTGGGCCTGGATGGACAGAAAATGTCAGATATTGCGGCTGCTCTGCATATCACGGTGGGGTCTCTCACGACTTCTATGAATGGCCTGGTGAAAAAAGGCTACACGGAACGGGAGCGGAGTGGCAAGGACCGGCGGGTGGTTTACATCCATCTGACGGCGAAGGGCAAAAAAGCCTACGAACATCATGCAGAATTTCACCGCCGGATGACGGAAGAGATCATGCGGCAGCTGGAGGGAGACGAACTCACTGTGCTGGAGAAGGCTCTCACCGGTCTGGTGGATTTTTTTGAACAGTATGAGGGGGAAAAATGACGCCCAAATGTGGATAAATCAACGGAAAAACAATATCGAGGTGGATAAGGTGAAAGGTTTTATGGTCGTCCTCTATATTCACAGTCAGGACGGAGCAAAAGGAAGACAGGGCTTTCTGAAAACTTCGTACCTGAAAGAAATATAATAACAAAAGAGGGAAAAACAAATGACAGCACAGATTTTAGCACTGATCATATTCCTGGCCATGTTTGTCCTGATTATTCTGGAAGTATGGGACAGGCATCTGATCACTCTGGGCTGCGGCCTGCTGACACTGGTCCTGGTATTCGGACTCGGTATGCGGAGCATGAGCGCAGTCTGGGAAACACTGAATGTGAAAAGCATTTTCACCACGGCCTTTTGGTATGCCGCCGGAGAGTCCTCTGAGGCTTCCTCAGGCATCAACTGGCAGACGATCATTTTCATCGCCGGAATGATGATTATGGTAGAAGGTATGGCAAGAGTCGGATTTTTCCGCTGGCTCTGCATGCGTCTCGCAAAGCTGGTAAAATACCAGGTCATCCCTATTTTTATGACCTTCATGGTATTATCCTTTGTATTGGCCATGTTCATCGACAGTATCACGGTTATCCTGTTCCTGGCAGCCGTAACCATCGAGCTTTCCAAGCTCCTGGAATTCAACCCGGTTCCGATGATCCTTTCTGAGATCTTCTGCGCGAACCTGGGAGGCTCCGCTACGATGTGCGGTGATCCGCCTAACATCATTATCGGTACATCCTTAGGATTTACCTTTATGGATTTCATCAAGAACACCGGACTGATTGCAGTTATAGCCCTGGTTGTTGTGGTAATCTATTTTTATTTCATCTTCCACAAAGAGCTGGAGAAAAACGGCGCGGCGAAAAAAGACCCGTCCCAGTATCCGGACCCGGCGGAAGCCATCACCAGCAAAGGCGGTTTTATCGCCAGCTCCGTGATCTTCCTCTGTGCAGTGGTTCTTTTGGTGACTCACGCCCAGACCGGACTTACGGTTTCCACTATCGGTGTCTGTATTGCGGCAGCTACCCTGATCGCGGCCGGAAAAGAAGGTCCGGGACTTTTAAAGAAGATCGATTATCAGACGCTTCTCTTCTTTATCGGCCTTTTCGTTGTTGTAGGAGGCCTGGAGCAGACTGGTGTCCTGAAGATTCTTGCCGGTATCATTGAGAAAGTCAGCGGCGGAAATATCGCTCTGATGATTGCGATTATCGTCATCGTTTCCGCGGTTGCCAGCGCCTTCATCGACAACATTCCGTTTGCAGCAACAATGATCCCGGTTGTTACCAACCTGGCAGCAACCACTCCTGGTATTGATATCACGGTTCTTTCCTGGGCATTGGCCATGGGAACGGATATCGGAGGAAGCGCCACTCCCATCGGAGCTTCCGCAAACGTTGTCGGTATCGCTACCGCAGCAAAAGAAGGACATATCATCAAATGGGGTAAATACTGTAAGGCCATGGCGCCTGCTACGGTGATCGTCATTGCAGTATCCCTCGTTATGATTTATGTGAGATATCTATAAAAGTAAGGGGGAGATTCGTATGAAAAAGAAACAGCTGATCATTTCTGTAGGACGTGAGTTCGGAAGCGGCGGTCATGAGATCGCCCAGGGCCTGGCGGATCATTACGGCCTGACCATGTATGACCACGACCTCTTAAAAGAGATCGCAGCGAAGAAAAACTTAAACGGCGATGAGCTGACAGCCTACGACGAGGTAAAATGGAATCGTTTCCTGTACCGCACGGTCCGTGGCTTAAACAGCTCTCCGGAGCAGAATGTGGCAAATCTGCAGTTTGAGTATCTTCGTGAAAAAGCCAAAGCAGGAGATTCCTTCGTGGTAGTAGGACGCTGCTCCGAGACCATCCTCCGGGAATACAAATGCCTGGTGTCCATCTTCGTGGGCGGCGACATCAGCAAGAAGGCAGAGCGTGTCATGAAGTATTACAACATGACCGAAAAAGAAGCCCGGGAGTTCATGAAAGAAAAGGACAAACGAAGAAAACAGTACCACAACCGCTACTGTGAGATCGCCTGGGGAGATTCCCGGAACTATGATCTTTCCATCAACAGCAGCAGACTCGGCATCGATGGCACGATTCAGACTCTGATCCAGTACATTGACGCACGTATTGCTATCATGTAAAAAGCAAAAAAATGCCTCCGGTCAAATATGATCGGAGGTGTTTTTTATAACTTTTTCTTATATTCAGCAAGCATCTGTTCCAGTTCTTCGATCTCTTTTTTCACCCGCTCGCGGTCGGTTTCCGCGTCGAAAAGGGTGGTGAGAAGAGCGGTCTTGGAAATGGTTTTGTTCAGGCGTTCCAGATCCTGAGAAAACTGAGATGCGATAAATTCGTCATGAGAGATGATGGGACGGTAGCTTCTGGAGAGAACCGTTCCGCTGTAAACGATGTCAGCTACTTCAATGATTTTCTGGCCGAGGAGCTTTCTTAAAACGGCCTGAACGGTGTTCATGGTCAGATCAGGGTTTGCGCCTACGATCTCAGAGGCAGTCATGGGCTTTTCACCGTTCCAGAGGACTTCCAGAACATCCTGTTCACGTCTGGTGGGGGACCAGGTTTTTCCTTTTGTGGGCATAGTGGCGGCACTTCCTTTCTTGCAGCTGCGGAAAAGCTTTTCCGCATGTTCTTCAACAATAAAGTATCTTGGTTACTTTGGATTTTATATCAAAACAGTGGGAATTGTCAATAAAAAATTATAGTAAAGCAGCGCATGAAAGTGTGAAAAATCTGTGTTTTCTACATAAAAAAGAAAACGTTTTCCTAATACCTGGAGCGGACTCGAGGGCTTGTATTTCATTTGATACATGGTATAGTATTACTATAAAACTTTATAACAGGGGGACAAACAAATGATATTCGGAAAGTATATCAACCGGTATTACCTCAAAAATGCACCTCTTCTGCTTCTCGGACTGGCCGCATTGGTACTGGTTGATTTTTTTCAGCTCAAAGTGCCGGAGCTCTACCGCATGGTGATCAACGGCACCAACAGCGGCGAGGTTGTCGTTGACGGACAGACCATGGCCTTCACCATGGACGTTCTGCTGGACAAGATCTGTCTGCCGATGATCTGGATCATTCTTGCCATGGTTTTCGGCCGTTTCCTGTGGCGCGTCTGCTTCTTCAATGCAGCGGTCCGGACGGAGACCGATCTCCGCAACAAGATGTTCGACCACAGCCGCATGCTCTCTCAGGAATACTACCAGGTCAATAAGGTAGGAAATCTCATGAGCCTTTACACCAACGATCTGGACACGATCCAGGAGTGCTTCGGTGACGGCGTTCTGATGTTCTTCGACGCCCTGCTTCTCGGCCTTCTGGCTATCATCAAGATGTGGCGGATGGACCACCTTCTGACCCTGCTTTCTTTGATCCCCATGGCCTTTCTGCTGGTAGTGGGAAGCGGACTTGGCAAAGTCATGGTAAAAAAATGGGAGGAGCGGCAGCAGGCTTTCTCTGATCTCTCTGATTTTGCCCAGGAGAGTTATTCCGGCATCGCCGTCATCAAGGCCTTTGTGAAAGAGTATAAGGAGCTCAACGCTTTCCGGAAACTCAACAGGGAAAACGAAGACATCAACGTGACCTACACCCGGATTTCCACGCTTCTTAATATTATGGTAACGCTTTTCGTGGAGTCCGTGATCTGTGTGATCTTAGGCTATGGCGGCTACCTGGTCTACCAGGGAAAATTCAACGCCGGTCAGCTGGTGGAGTACATCGGTTACTTTTCCGCCATTGTCTGGCCCATCATGGCTGTGGCCATGCTCATTGAGAAGACTTCCCGAGGCAAGGCTTCCTTAAACCGTGTCAGCGAGCTTCTGGATGCGGAGATTCATGTGAAAGACCGCCCCGGCGTGAAAGAAATCGAGCGCATCAAGGGAAAGATTGAGTTTAAGAATCTGACCTTCCGCTATCCCGGCGGGGAGTACGATGTTCTGAAAAATGTTTCCTTCGTGATCAATCCCGGCGAGAGGGTGGGAATTGTGGGAAAAACAGGAGCCGGAAAGACCACGTTGGTGGATCTGATTCTTCGGACCTACAATGTGAAAGACGGCGCCCTTTTCATCGACGATCAGGACGTCAACGATCTGACAATCCATTCGGTCCGGGAGGGCTGTGCCTATGTGCCTCAGGACAGCTTCCTTTTTTCCGATACCATCGAGCGAAACATCGGCTTTTCCTTCGATGAGGCGGACCAGAGTCAGGTGGAGCTGGCTGCGAAAATGGCGGACGTCCACGAAAATATCATTGATTTCAAGGATGGTTACGAGACGATCCTGGGAGAGCGTGGCGTGACTGTCTCTGGCGGACAGAAGCAGCGAATTTCCATTGCCCGGGCTCTGATGAAAAATGCGCCGGTGCTGATCCTGGATGATTCCGTTTCTGCTGTCGATACCAAAACCGAGAGGATCATTCTCGATAACCTCAAGAAACAGACCGGCCGGACGATCCTCCTGATTGCTCACCGGATTTCCACCGTGGAGGAGATGGACAAGATCATCTTCCTGGATGACGGTGAGGTGAAGGCCGTGGGTCCGCACACAGAGCTTTACGCTTCCTGTGAGGAGTACCGGAAGATGGTAGACCTCCAGAAACTGGAAGAAGAAGAGAGAGGTGAGACAAATGCATAATTACTATCCGCTTTTGCTGGTGGGCGGCATCATCGGCACGATATCCCTGCTTCTTCTGATCGCCTACGGTCTCGTGAAGGACAAGAAAGAAGCCATGGGCTTTGAACGGAACATGAAAGACAGCGAGATCATGCAGCGCCTCGTAAAATACGCCGCTCCTTATAAAAAAGAGTTCATTTTCGTGGGCTTTCTCATGCTGTTTTCGATCGCCTACAGCATCATTTCCCCGCTGATTGTCGGTCAGATTGAGGAGTTGGTGGTGGGAGATTTTCCACTGAATACACTTTTTCTCTATGTGGCTGCCTACGCGGCCATCCTGCTGATCTCCATGGCCTGCTCCTATTTTCAGGCTATCATCCTGCAGAAAACGGGCCAGAAGATCATCTCAACGATGAGAGAAGAGCTTTTTACCCATATCGAGGCTCTTTCCCACGAGCAGCTCAATGAGATTCCGGTGGGAAAACTTGTCACCCGTACCACCAACGATACCAATGCGATCTCCCTGATGTTTACCAACCTTCTGGTAAACCTTCTGAAGAACTTTTTTGTGATCTTCGGTATTCTGGCGGCCATGCTCCTTCTGAACGTGGAGCTGACGCTGATGGTGCTCTGCTTTGTGCCCTTCATCATTCTGTTTTCCGTGATTTTCCGGAGATTCACGAGAAAGGCCTACCGGAAGGTAAAGGACTGCACGACAGACATCAACACCTACCTTTCCGAGAACCTCTCGGGCATCAAGATCACCCAGATCTTCAACCGGGAGGATGTGAAAAAAGAAGAGTTTACAGAGAGAAGCAATGCCCTCGGCCGTGCAAAACGGGAGCAGATTTTCGTTTTTGGTATCTTCCGGCCGCTGGTGTATATGCTTTACATCAGTTCCGTGCTTTGTCTCCTCTATTTAGGCGGAAAAGGTTATATTGAAAATACGAAGTTCCTGGGTCAGACGCTGACCAGCGGAACGATCGTTACCTTCTATATGTATATCTCGAAATTTTTCGACCCGATTCAGAACCTGGCGGAGCAGTTCAACTGGCTGCAGTCGGCTTTTGCTTCCGCAGAAAAGGTCTTCTCGATCATCGACCTGCCGCTCAAGCTCACCGACGCGGAGAATGCGGTGGAGCTCACCGAGGTCCGGGGCGAGATCGAGTTCAAAGACGTCTGGTTCAGCTATGTGCCCGGCGAGTGGGTGCTCAAAGGCGTTTCCTTCCATGTAAATCCGAAGGAGACCGTGGCCTTCGTCGGTTCCACCGGTTCCGGAA
>OLRR01001970.1_pt1 | contig 11834 bp, 13 predicted proteins | sample 1671941 | NCBI WGS metagenome assembly OLRR01 (sample SAMEA3136628, study PRJEB25190) | human gut metagenome
CAGATTTTCCACAGCTGCACTGAGATCGATCTGAGCGTAATGGAGTGCCTTGCAGTTTTTCCGGTAACAGGCGACAAACACCAGCGGTGCATGCACGGCACAGCCGGTATAAGGCGTAACCGTGGAAAGCTTTCCGATCTTTTCTTTATTCCGGATCACATAAAACTCCCAGGGCTGCTGATTGCAGGCGGAGGGCGCCGCCATCGCCGCCCGGAGCAGAGTCTCGATCTTCTCCGCCTCTACCGGCGTTTCCTGATATTTTCTGATACTTGTTCTGTGAAAAATTGCATCCATAATTTTTATCTCCTTTTCCTGTTTCCCTCAACCCCGCCATTTTGCAGAAAAAGCGCGAAATCATTGGGTCTGAGCATACCCGGATTTCACGCTTTATAAGCCGGCCTGAAAAACAATATTTTTTGTAAAGCTGTCAATCCCAGTATAATCAAAGTTTTTGTAAAAAACAATGATTTTCTTCTTTCTTTTTAATCCACTTGCCTTTCCCACTAAAATGCGCTATATTATAAAACTGCCAACGGCAAACCGAGAAGTTCGGGCTCAAAATCCTTCTCGTAAAATAAGAAAACCAAGGAGAACAAAAAATGAATCAAGGAAAGAACCAGGGACTCCTGGCAGAGCTGAAGCTTCTGCTCCGCAGCGTGCCCTCACTCACTGTAACTGTATTTATTGTTGCCACAATTTCCATGAACCTGCTGGCGAATAAGAGTATCAATCTACCCTTTTCGTGGCTCGCTCTGGATTGTGGCATTATTGTTTCATGGATCATCTTCCTGTGCATGGACATGATCACCCGGCGTTTCGGGCCCAAAGCGGCCACGATGCTCAGCGTGGTCTCCATCGCCGTCAATCTCGGGATGTGTCTGGTCTTCTATCTCGGCAGCCTGATCCCGGGAACCTGGGGCGAATCCTATGTAGACGGGTCCGAAACAGTCATAAACACCGCCCTGAACCACACCTTCGGCGGAACCTGGTATGTGCTTCTCGGAAGCACGATCGCCTTCTTCGTTTCCGCTGTCGTAAATAACTTCGTAAACTGGTACATCGGCAGAACCATCAGGAAAGACCAGGGCTTCGCCGTCTATGCCTGCAGAACCTACATTTCCACAGGAATCGGCCAGTTTGTGGACAATCTGATTTTCGCCCTCATTGTCAGCCATAACTTCTTCGGCTGGACTCTGACACAGTGCATCATGTGTGCCTTCACCGGCGCTATTGTCGAGCTGCTCTGCGAGGTCGTTTTCTCTCCCATCGGCTATCGGATTTCCAATCGCTGGAAAGAAGAGGGTGTCGGAAACGAATATCTCGCCAAGTACCCTGTAAAAGAATAATTATTGGAGGATCTGAGCATGAGAATACTGATCACGGGAACAAGTTCCGGAATTGGAAAAGGAATCGCAGAGAAGTTTTTGAGTGAAGGCCACTGTGTCACCGGCTTCGACCGCAAAGAAGCAACCATTCAGCATACGGCTTATACCCATATCCGCATGGATATCCGTGACAAAGCACACTTTCCGGCATTAGAGCCATTTGATATTGTCATCAACAACGCCGGCGTGCAAAACGAAGAAGATATCGATGTAAACTTAAAAGGAACCATCGCGATCACAGAAACCTACGCTATCCATCCCGGCATCCGCGCAGTTCTCATGATCGGCTCTGCCAGCGGCCACAACGGCTCCGAATTTCCGGAATATGTAGCCAGCAAGGGCGGCGTCCTCTCCTACGCCAAAAACGTCGCCCTTCGCATCGCCAGATACGGCGCTACCTGCAATAGCCTGGATTTCGGCGGTGTCCTGACCGAGCTGAACAAACCGGTCATGGAAGACGAAGCTCTCTGGAACCAGATCATGGATGTGACCCCGTTAAAACGTTGGATGACCGTAGAGGAAACAGCTGACTGGGCCTATTTCATGACCGTCACCAACCGCTTCTGCACCGGTCAGAATATCCTCATAGACGGCCTCGAAGCCGGGAACGCACATTTCGTGTGGCCAGAGTAATATTTTTAAGGGACGGAGTTTTTCGCCAAAACTTCGCCCCTCATTTTTTATTTTCAATGTGTCAGGTCTTTCACCCATTTATATTTTCGGAAATGATGGATCACCCAGGGCAGTTTTCCCACTTCATCCACACAGGTACACGCATAGACCACAACTACCGGCCAGTGGAAATAATAGGTTCCGGCCGCTGCCAGCGGAATGGCAATGCACCACATGCAGAGTGCAAGACTGTACATATCAAACAGGGTATCGCCGCCTGCACTGAAGATTCCGTTGATCGTCACATCATTGATGGCACGGCCGATCATGTAAAAAGCGATCACGGCAAACATACCTTTCAGGTAGGCGGACGCCTGTGGGGTCAGCTTCACAAAATGCAGGATGACCGGTGCCGCTATGCACATCAGAAGTGACGCTGCGATCCCGCATACACAGGAAATTTTCATCAGGCGGATCCCATATGCTTTTCCCCTTTCCAGATTGCCTGCCCCCAGTTCATTTCCTACCATGATACCAGTTGCACCGGAAATGCCGCCGCTCAGACAGCAGACCACATCTCTTACTACGGCAGCCACGGAATTGGCTGCTGCCGCATCGGCTCCCAGATGACCCATAAAGGAAGAATACGAAGTAAATCCGATCCCCCAGAACAGAGCGGCTCCCAGGATCGGCATTCCACATTTGTAGAAATCTCCGGAAAGCTGCCGGTTTCTGTAAAACAGGAATTTCATCTGCGGATGGATATATCCCTTCCGATAAGAAATAAGGATCGAAACGGTCAGTTCTGTGATCCTTGCGATCAGAGTCGCCACCGCAGCTCCCCGCACCCCCATGGCCGGGATCCCAAACGCTCCATAAATGAATACTGCATTCAGTACAATGTTGATGCAGACCGTCGCAGAGCTGACTGCCGCCGTGGTCTTGGCGTGCTCACTGACTTTCATGATGATCAGATAGCACTGGGAAATTCCGGTCAGCAGATAGGAAAATCCCGCGATACGAAGATAACTGACTCCATATTCGATCAGCACACTTTCATTGGTGAAGATCAGCATAAGATATCTTCCTGCAAATACACAGGCCAGAAAGAATACAGCAGATACCAGACCGCATAAACGCAGCGCCATACAGAAAATCTCATCCAGAGTTGTCCTGTCACCTTTCCCCCAGTACTGTGCGCCCAGAATCCCGAGACTTGCTGTTGCAGCCGCCAGAAACATATTCTGGATAAACTGGATCTGCGTTGCCAGGGAAACAGCAGACATATAGTTCTGATCCATCCCACCAAGCATGAAGGCATCCGCCACTGCCACCAGTGCCAGCATCAGATTCTGCAGAACGATGGGAATCATCAGACCCCAGAGTTTCTGATAGAATGCTTTGTCATACGTTCTTTTCTTCATTTTTTTCTCTGTTCCTCCTTATTTCTCAGCAATGAGATACGCTGCGATTTCTTTACACTCAGAATAGACTGCAAATGATAAGATGTCAACCGGTTAATTTCCATTGAAAGAAATGCTGCTGGCGCTCTTTTCCATGAAAAAACCAGATAAGACAACACGGTCTTATCTGGTTCATGATCTGAATCGGAAGATTCCTTTTATGCTTCTTTTCTTTTACGGAAAAGATATTCATCCAGCTGCTTCTTAACATCCCGAAGACCATAATTGCGCTCTTTGTCTTTCATGTACTCCATGATCCCAAGCAGTCCTGCACAGCCGCTCATATTATCATAAGCACCATGTGAAAGAGAAGTTGTATCATAGTGTGCGGTCAACACGATCCATTCCTCTTTTGTTCCACTTGCATGGACAAAATCCGTGTTGTCAAAATCTGCTGTAAATCCATTTTTCCAATACTCCTTTTCTTATTATTTTTTTCGTTTTTATTATCCCATTTTGCTGAATTATACCAGAAACATGCAAAATGTCAATGTCAGATCGGTATCGACAGATGTATGGATCAAAAGGATTGTTTTTATAGAATGAAAATGTTATGATAGGTTATACGTGAGCATAAAAATAAAAGATTTGAGGTTAAACATCTTGGAAAGTAATTTAACAAAAGGGCCGATTCTTAAGTCCCTGATAAAGCTGGCGATCCCGATCATGGCATCGTCATTCCTTGCAACATTGTATAATATCACAGACATGGCATGGATCGGACTGCTGGGATCAAAGGCCGTGGCCGGTGTCGGTGTCGGCGGCATGTTTACCTGGCTTTCTCAGGGGCTGTCTTCCATTGCCAGAATGGGCGGACAGGTGCAGGTAGCCCAGTGTATCGGACGGGGTGACAAAGAAAGCGCCCATAAATATGCACAGACAGCTATGCAGTTATCCTTATATATGGGACTGCTCTTTGCCGTTTTCTCTCTGGTCTTTGTACGCCAGATGGTAGGCTTTTTCAATCTGACCGATGTGGAAGCTTATGATGCTGCCATTTCCTACACACGGATTGCCTATGGTCTGATCGTCTTTTCCTTTATGACCATGACGCTGACTCAGCGGTGCAGCGATCGCAACCGTTACCGCCCAGTTCATTGTTATGAGTATTATGGTGCTTGACATCATCTGGCAGAAAAAAGAAAATGTGCTGAAAGGTATCCATCTGATCGGCAGAATGTCCGGAAAATATCTGAGCGGGATCTGCAAGATCGGTATCTGGGGATTACTGATCACTCTGATCTTTATCTTTACACCAACCCCGATCGCCACGATCTTCTTCCACGAACCTTCTGCCATTGCAACTGCTGTCAGCTATCTGGTTATCATCGGATTCAGCGAAGCCTTTCTGTGCATCGAGCTTACTACCATCGGTGCCATATCCGGACTTGGCAAAACAAATCTGTGCAGCATCATCAGCATCCTCTTTACAAGTGCAAGAATCCCGCTGGCTATGATCCTTGGAAATACTTCTATGGGTCTGAACGGTATCTGGTGGGCATTTTCTTCCACTACTATTATAAAAGGAATTATTTTCACCGGAACCTTCTTCTGGATTATAAAAAAATGTCCCAAAAACATGAATACCCCTTCCTCTCAGGCCTGAGAGGTGTGGGGTGTTTTTTTTGCAGATACTTTTCTGACAGCTGCTTCATCATAAAGCGGACATTCGTGCTCCGCGCACTTGACGCGGCGAAATTCTTATTCTGCTTTCAATAAGTCAAAATACCGTAAGTTTCTGTCATATTAGCAGTAGATTTTTTCTTCTGCCACAGTTATAGTAGGAGATAACAAAGCAAAATGATTCCGTCAGTTTTTTGCGAAATCAACCGAAAAAAATACATTTCAGAGTCAGAATAGTGTTACCTGTGGTCACTTTTCCGGCTCAAATGACAACAACCATACAGGAGGAAAAAACGATGGCAGAAGAAAAAAAAGCATGGTGGAAAGAAGCCGTTATTTATCAGATTTATCCGCGCAGCTTCGCGGACAGCAACGGTGACGGCATTGGTGATCTGAATGGTATCACCGCACATCTTGATTACCTGGAGACGCTCGGAATCGATGTGATCTGGCTTTCTCCGGTTTACAAATCACCGAACGATGACAACGGCTACGATATTTCCGATTACCGTGATATCATGGATGATTTCGGTACTATGGAAGATTTCGACCGTCTGCTTGCAGAGGCACACCGTCATCATATCAAAATTGTCATGGATCTTGTCGTTAACCATACCTCTGATGAGCATGCATGGTTTATCGAAAGCCGCAGTTCCAAAGACAACCCTTATCGTGATTACTACATCTGGAAAGACCCGAAGAATGGAAAAGAGCCGAACAACTGGGGTGCCTGCTTCGGCGGTTCCGCATGGGAATTTGACGAACGTACCGGCATGTACTATCTGCACTGCTTTTCCAAAAAACAGCCTGATCTGAACTGGGAAAACCCGAAAGTCCGTGATGAAGTCTTTGATATGATGAACTGGTGGTGCGAGAAGGGAATTGACGGCTTCCGCATGGATGTCATCAGCATGATCTCCAAGGATCAGTCCTTCCCGGACGGAACGGTCGAAGACGGATTATATGGCAATTTTTCCCCATATGTATGCAACGGTCCGCGTGTCCACGAATTTCTCCAGGAAATGAACAGTCGCGTACTCTCCCATTACGATCTGCTCACCGTCGGTGAGGCCGCCGGCGTTACCATCGAAGAAGCCCAGAAATATGCGAACAATGAAGGAACCGAGCTTGGAATGGTATTCCAGTTTGAGCATGTGGATCTCGTAAGAGGCCCGATTGGGAAATGGACGGATCAGAAACCGAAGCTGGCTGACTTCCGCCATATTATGAACAAATGGCAGTATGAGCTGGAAGGCAAGGCATGGAACAGCCTTTTCCTCGATAACCACGATCAGCCGCGTGCTGTCTCTCGTTTTGCAAACGACTCTGAAAAATACCGCGTTGTTTCTGCAAAAATGCTCGCCACCTGCCTGCACATGCTCAAGGGTACACCTTATATTTACCAGGGCGAAGAGCTCGGTATGACAAACGTTTACTTTGACAAGCTGGAGGACTACCGTGACATTGAGAGTATCAATGCTTTCCATCAGTATGTGGACAACGGACTGGTAAAAGCAGAGGATATGATGCGTTATCTCAAAGAGATCAGCCGTGACAATGCCCGTACTCCGATGCAGTGGGACGATTCCAAAAATGCAGGCTTTACAGACGGTACCCCGTGGATCAACGTAAACCCGAACTATAAAGAGATCAATGCCAAGGCCGCCCTCGCCGATCCGGATTCTGTTTTCCATTATTATCAGGAGCTGATCCGTCTGCGCCACACGCTTCCGATCATCGTTTACGGAAAATTCCAGGGACTTCTCGAGGACAGCGAAACCATCTATGCTTACAAGCGTATTCTTGACGGACAGGTACTGACCGTTGCCTGCAACTTTACCGATCAGGAACAGGACTGTGTTCTTTGCGAAGATCCGACTGCCGAAGAGCTGATCTCCAATTACAAAGGACATAAAGCTGGAAAACTGCAGCCGTACGAGGCACGCGTCATTCTTCATAAATGAAGACAGAGACGCCATATAACCGGCTTCCTTCTTTCTTAAAAGAAGCAAGGCAGCATGGAAGCTTCCGTTTTCCATGTGCATTTTATCAGGCGGTGCGTGAGACTAATCCGCCTGGTTTTCCATTTACGGTCAAACATCACTGGCATGAACCCATCGAGATCATCTATCTTGAGCAGGACTCTTATCAGGTTGATATCAATATGACACTGACTCATCTCAAAAGCCCATGCTTTTGTTTTATCAACAGCGGAGAACTGCATGCACTTACCTCTGATTCTGATCAGTATCGGGAACAGGCAGTCGTCTTCTCTCCCGATCTGCTCACATTCGCCGCTCCAGACCCGGCACAGGAACAGTTTCTGCTTCCGTTATCAGAACACAAGCTTTCCTTTCCGTCTTTTCTCGGACCTGAGCACCCGGCTTTTTCGGAAATACAACAGGAATTTTTTCGGATCCGCTCGATCTTCTTTCGGGAAAACCGGATCTGTCTGGACCAGTTTACAACCGAAAATCCTGTTTCACAATTGCGGATCAAGGCTGCGCTTTTGAATATTCTCGGAATTCTTGCAGAACATGCTCAGCTTGCCTCAAATGAACCGGTACGCAATCCGCGCGTGGAACTTCTTAAGACTGTGATCAGTCACATCCGCCAAAACTACCAGCATCCGCTTTCTCTTGGAGAACTGGCTGCACTTGCCGGAATGAATGAGCAGTACTTTTGTCGTTTTTTCAAAAAATCACTCGGCAAAACACCCGTTTCCTATATCAACGACTTCCGTATCCGCCATGCGGCAACATTACTGCATACGACCGAACTACAGGTCACGGAGGTCTGTCTGGAAAGCGGGTTCAATAATCTCGGGCATTTTATGAAGGAATTCAAAAAGGCGACCGGATTTACCCCTCTTCAGTTCCGCAGGCAAAATATAGAGGAAACTTTTTCCGAAAATAAACACTCATTAAATAATGAAAGGTATTTTACTATGCAAAAAAAATGGTGGCACACAAAAACAGCCTATCAGATCTACCCGAAAAGCTTCTGTGATTCTAACGGAGACGGCATCGGTGATCTTCCGGGCATTATCAGCAAACTCGATTACCTCAAAGACCTCGGCATCGACATTATCTGGCTCTCTCCAATCTACTGCTCACCGCTCGCAGATCAGGGCTATGATATTTCTGATTATTACAACATCGACCCGCGCTTCGGCACAATGGATGACATGGACCGTCTGATCGCCGAAGCAAAAAAACGCGATATGTATATCCTAATGGATCTCGTCGTCAATCACTGCTCCGATGAGCACGAATGGTTCAAAAAAGCCTGCGAGGATCCGGATGGCGAGTACGGAAAATATTTTTACATTGAAGACTGTCCGGACGGAAAACTGCCATGCAACTGGCGTTCTTACTTCGGCGGCAGTGTCTGGGAACCGCTCCCGGGTCATCCGGACAAATACTATCTGCACATGTTCCACAAAAAGCAACCGGATCTGAACTGGGAAAATCCGAAGCTGCGCGAGGAAATCTATAAAATGATCAACTGGTGGCTGGATAAGGGACTTGCCGGCTTCCGTATCGATGCGATCATCAACATCAAAAAGGCGCTTCCGTGGCGGGATTATCCGGCGAACCGTGCAGACGGCATGTGCAGCCCGGGTGAAATGCTCAAGCACGCAGTCGGTGTCGGCGAATTTCTGGGAGAAATGCGTGACCGTACTTTCCTTCCACACAGTGCATTTACTGCCGGCGAGGTCTTTAATGAAAAACCGGAGGAGCTTCCGGATTTCATCGGTGACAACGGATATTTCTCAACGATGTTCGATTTCAATGAGGCCATCTTCGGCGGCAGTGAGAAGGGCTGGTATGACCAGACTCCAATCACCCCGAATGACTACCGCAGCTGTTGCTTCGCCAGCCAGAAAAAGATCGGCGATATCGGCATGCTCTCCAATATCATCGAAAATCATGATGAGCCGCGCGGCGTTTCCCGCTATATCCCGGAGGGTGAATGTACTCTCACCGCCAAAAAACTGCTTGCCACAATGAATGTCATGCTCCGCGGCCTTCCGTTTATCTATCAGGGCCAGGAGATCGGTATGGAAAATGTAGAATTCCAGTCGATCAGCGAAGTGGACGATATTTCAACACTCGACGAGTACCAGGTAGCTTTAGATGCCGGTCTGACACCAGACGCTGCCCTGAAGGCGGTAAACCGTGTCAGCCGTGATAATGCCCGGACTCCGTTCCAGTGGGATGCTTCCGCGAATGCAGGTTTTACAACCGGCACTCCATGGCTGAAGGTAAACCGCAATTACACAAAGATCAATCTGGAAAGTCAGAAAAATGATCCGGATTCCGTTTATCAGTACTACCGCCGCCTGCTTGCGCTGCGTAAGGATCCGGCTTATAGCAAAACTGTCGTATACGGCGATCTGCTTCCTGTCTTTGAGGATCAGGACCGTGTCATGGCATACTACCGGAAATCCGCAGACCAGACGCTGCTCGTGATCGGCAACTACAAAACACAGCCGCAGACCCTGACGCTTCCGTCAAAGATCAAAAATATCGTGCTGAACAATCTTCCGCAGCTTGAGGCAGATGGAAATGAGATTACACTGGAAGGATATCAGGCAATTATTCTTGAGATATGATCTGAAACGACTACAATTCTTATTTCGTATCTCACAAACTTGTTATTTTCTATCTGATGATGTCAGGATTCCTTGAAATGATGTTGGGGTCAAAAGGTCTTTTTCCACCAACCGATGCCTACGAGCTGCTCCGCTGCAAAGCAGCTCTCGCAATTCTACATCATGGAATCCTGGCTATTACACAAACAACGGGCTGAACAGCAAGAAATAATGCCATTCAGCCCGTCACATGATCTATTCGTTTTTTATAAATCTGCGATTCTATCATCCATCTGAAAGATTTACGGGTTTGTCAAGTTTTTTGTGTAAGTTCTTCTAACTCATCGTTTATTTCACGCGCTTCTTGATAAGCAGAAATCAAGCGCTCGTAGGCTTCGCTAAGCAGTCCAACCTCTTCTTCCTGATCCGCAGCATCCAGCGCCCTTAAACGATGATCTATTTTTTCCCATTTTTTATGAAAGGTCATTTTCAGAAGCCTCCATTCTCATATTTACGGATCCGTTCCTGGATTTTTTCGTCTATATCCAGCTGATTCCGGACAAGCGCCCAGTTGTTTTGAGGTCGTTTATTCCATTTGCATAATGGGTTTCACTTCCCACATCAATACCAATGATTAAAGTTTTTTCCGTAATAGATGCAATTTTTGCATTCTGTGTGTTATAATTCATTTCAAGTACCTCACTGTTTAATAAGATTTTTTACTAACCGTGCAAAGTCAGTAATCTTATTTTACTCTGAGGTATTTTTTTCTCAACCTTCTTTCTCGGAATTCCCTATATTTGAATTATACAAGAAGCTCCTTCCGTAAAAAAGGGCATAAAAAAAGCCCAGATTTCTCCAGGCATGAAAAAACACCAACCATTTCTGATTGATGCTTTCAAATTATTTTGTTTTTGTAAATCTGTTTAATTGCGTATCCACATCTCATCCACCGTACATAACACGGATAATCGTAACCACTTATGTATCATCATCCGGAATATATAGAACAAGATAATTATCTACTGGCGCTACGCGTAGCCCTCGACTTTTCCATGGTTCCAATTCATATTGTCGATATCTCTTCGGCATATGATCAAGATCCATAATACATGCTTCAAGCCTATCAAGCTGACCACTTGCATTTTCTGGTGCCTGCAGTTCAAAAGCAATGTATTCGAAGATTCCACGAAGGTCTATCTCGGCCTGATCTGAAATCACGATATCATAAATCATAAATTGTAATCCTTGCGGATATCAGCAAAAACAGATTTTGCTGATTTAGTATGACCAGCCTGCATATCTGCATATCCTTTCTCTAGTTCTGCATTCATCTGTGCTTCTGATAATGCACTAACGTCTACAGGACGACCGGATGGCATTTTCACTTCAAAAGGAAGTCCTCTTTGAAGAATAATTTGTTTGTAAAACATATTTATTGCATTGGATGCAGGAATTCCTAATGCTGCTAAGATTCCTTCTGCCTGTTCTTTTACATCAGGCTCAATGCGTGCGTATAAATTTGCTGATTTTGTTGCCATAGTAAACACTCCTTTCGAGTTTTTTCTAACTATATTATATCCATTTGTACGGACAAAAGCAATACAAAATCAATATTTTACAAATTGTTCATACTCCCTGTGTGTTAGGATAGTTGTCAGTGAAAAACCATTACTTTTGTGGTAGTATATAGCTATCACAGGAAGGGAGCTTTCACTATGAACTATAGTCCAGAACCGCTGATTGTCAAGGCAGTTGTCAGTAAAAATATATATTTTTTGTTCTTCCAGGTTATCAGATATTGTTCTGTACCTGACGTGAGTATCAATAACTAACTAAAACTTCCCACACCGTATCGGTGTGGGAAGTCTTAGTCAATTATTGATGAATCGACATTTTATTTCTTCAATCGTCATCTCATATACTTCTGTTACTTTTTCCATTGCTTCCGGTATCCCCGGCTTCTCTCCGGTTCTATCTCTCAAAAGTTCTGTCAACTCATTACTAACCTCATACAGACGGTCAAAGGAAAGATTCTGACACACCCCTTTCACTCTGGTCTTCAAGGAACTTTAATGTAAATCTCTGAATCAGTGCTTGCTGTGAAGGCGTCCCAAAACAGCCTCATAGTTTCCTCCGATAGCTTTATAGCAC
>OLRR01002012.1_pt1 | contig 11629 bp, 7 predicted proteins | sample 1671941 | NCBI WGS metagenome assembly OLRR01 (sample SAMEA3136628, study PRJEB25190) | human gut metagenome
CCCAGCACGAGCTGGACAAGTGTCTTGCCGCCGACAGCGTGCTGCTGGGCGCGGTGGGCGGCCCCAAGTGGGACACGACGACCCCCGGCGCGCCGCGCCCCGAGGGTGGGCTTTTGGCAATTCGCAAGGAACTCGGCCTGTACGCGAACCTGCGCCCCGTGGTCATCTACGACTCCATCGCGGCTAACTCCCCGCTCAAGACCGAGAAGGTCAAGGGTGTGGACCTGCTCATCATGCGCGAGCTCACCGGTGGCCTGTACTTTGGCGACCATGTGACGCAGGAGGGCGTCGAGGGTGCGGGCGGCGACGGCAAGCCCGGCGAGCACGCCTACGACATCATGCAATACGACGAGTACGAGATCGAGCGCATCATTCGCCGCGGTTTCGAGGCGGCCATGAAGCGCCGCAAGAAGGTCACGAGCGTCGACAAGGCAAACGTCCTCGACACGAGCCGCCTGTGGCGCAAGGTCGCGCACAAGGTCGCCGCGGAGTATCCCGAGGTCGAGTTCCAGGACATGCTCGTCGACAACACGGCGATGCAGATCATCAACCATCCCGACCAGTTCGACGTCATCGTCGTCGAGAACACCTTCGGCGACATTCTCTCCGATGAGGCTTCCATGCTCGCGGGCTCGCTTGGGCTGCTCGCCTCGGCGTCGCTGGGCGACAGCACGTCGCTGTACGAGCCGTCGCATGGCTCTGCTCCCAAGCATGCGGGCAAAAACGACGTCAACCCCATCTCGCAGATTCAGTCCGCTGCCATGATGCTCAAGTACAGCTTCAACATGGACGAGGCGGCCGCGGATATCGACCGTGCCGTGCGCGAGGCGCTCGCCGACGGCTGGTGCACCTACGATATCGCGCAGCCCGACACACCCGCCGACCACATCCTCGGCACGCGCGAGATGGGCACGAAGATCGCCGAGCGCATCTAGCAGAGAAGAACCAAAGGAGAAAGTGCAGATGAAAGCCGTAATCCCCGCAGCTGGACTTGGCAGCCGCTTCTTGCCCGCCACCAAGGCACAGCCCAAGGAGATGTTGCCGGTTGTCAACAAGCCGGCTATCCAGTACATCGTCGAGGAGGCGCTCGTTTCCGGTGCCGACGAGGTCGTGATCGTGAACAGCCACGGCAAAGCGTCAATCGAAGAGCAGTTCAGCCCCAACGCCAAGCTGGTCGAGCACCTGCGCGGTGTCGGCAAGGACAAGTACGCCGATGCCGTCGAGGCCGCGGGCGAGCTGCCCGTGAGCTACGTGTACCAGGAAGAGCCGCTCGGCCTGGGGCATGCGGTGCACGTCGCGGCGCAGAAGACGGGCGATGACATGTTCATGGTCATGCTCGGCGACGTGCTCGTGCCCGACAACGGCGTCTGCACGAAGATGGTCGAGGTCTCCAACGCACATGGCGGCGCCAGCGTCATTGCGGTCGTGCCGGTTGCAGACGAGGAGGTCAGCCGCTTTGGTATCGTCGGTGGCGAAGACCTGGGCGATGGGGTTTACAAACTCGAGAGCATGGTCGAGAAGCCCTCGCTGGAAGAGGCTCCCTCCAACCTCGCGATTTTCGGGCGCTATCTGCTGAGCCCGGTCGTCATGGACCTGCTCGCGCAGACCAAGCCCGGTGCAGGTGGAGAGATCCAGCTCACCGACGCGCTCGTCGCGCTGCTCGACCGTGAGGATGTCTACGCACTCGTGATCGACCCCAAGGACGGGTTCGACACGGGCACCGTGCCCGCGTGGATTACGGCAAACGTCGCGCTGGCCATGAGGGATCCCGAGATTGCGGCGTACCTCAAGGAGTCAGTGGGCGACCTGTTCGCGTAAATGCAGCGCTGCGGGGGCGTCCGCATCTTCGGGGCGCCCTCGCTGCTCGCGCGTCTGCTGCGCGCGCCACCCAGTTCTGGCACTGCCAGGGATTTCTGGCACGCGCGGCACACGTGCCACTCAACGCTGGCACTGCCAAGGATTCTTGGCGCTCTGCTCGCCCGCGCCCCGCACATCGAGTAGAATGCCTATGCACGCACCTGCGGAGGGATGGCAGAGCGGTTGAATGCAACGGTCTTGAAAACCGTCGGGCGGCCTTGAACCGCCCCCTGGGTTCGAATCCCAGTCCCTCCGCCAGTTTTTGTTGAGACCGCGGGGTTTCATGGATCAATCCACTCAAGATGCCGAATACATGCGGCTTGCCATCGAGCAGGCGAAAATCGCCGAGTCGTACGACGAGGTCCCCATCGGGGCGGTCGTCGTCTACGAAGGCGAGGCCATCGCTTACGGCTATAACCGGCGCGAGCTTGACGAGGACCCGGCAGGGCATGCGGAGTTCATCGCTCTCAAGAAGGCATCGGAAAAGCTCGGCCATTGGCGCCTGAGCGGATGCACCGTTTACGTCACGCTCGAACCGTGCCTCATGTGCGCGGGCCTGATGTACCAGTCGCGCATCGACCGCTGCGTGTACGGCGCGAAAGACCCCAAGGCGGGTGCTCTCGGGACGCTGTACCAGATCAACGAAGACGAGCGCCTCAACCACCGTTTCGAGGTGACTCCGGGCGTGCTAGAAGATGAGTGCGCGGGTCTGCTGAGCGGATTTTTCGCAAAGTTACGCGCGCGTCGCAAGAAAAGCTAGTAGCTGCGCGCCGGCAGACATCCGCTCGCCATCTGACGGCTGCTCACTGCCCGGCAATTCGCTGCCGGTATCTCACTCGCTTGACTATTCGCCCTCTCCGGCGGGGATGTAGCCGGATTCCCTGTCCTTGCGCGCGATGTAGCGCGACAGCATGCTGTGGGGGTTGTTCACAAGAACGGTCAGCCCCATGCCGAGCACGATGGGCAGATAGAACGTGAAAATACGCCATACGAACGTCGATAGCGCGACGAGCGAGCTGTTGGAGTACACGAACGAGAAGAACGCCACGTAGCTGCCCTCGGCGGCGCCCATGGCGCCCGGCAGCGGGACGAACGAGGAAATCATGTACACGAACGCCTGACACGAGATGACGGTGACGATATCGCTGCCGGACTCGCCAAAGCCCAGGTAGATGATGTAGGAGACCGAGAAGAAGACGGTCAGCTGCACGACGGTCACGCCGGCAACCTGGAGCAGGAGCTTGGGCGAGCTGAGCAGAAACGTCACGCCATCGTACGCCTCTCGCATCGAGTGCAGTGCGCGCAGCTTGACCTGCTCGGGGTGCTTGATGATGTGGATGCGCGCCAGAAACCCGATGCCCCAGACGACGAAACGCGTCGTGGTCTTGCGCGCGAAGGCGAGCGCGAGCAGGGCGGCAACCAGCCCGACGCCTCCCACGAAGCCCACGATGACAAGTGCCATGAGCGCGGCGAGGTGCTGGGTAAAGTACCCGAAGCGCAGGATGAGGACGACGACGGAGTACAGCGTGACCGTGGTCTGGTAGACGATGAAGCGGCACAGCAGCATGGTCATGGCATCCGAAAGCGGCAGCCCGAGGCGCCGGTAGTAGTAGGCCTGCATGGGCTGGCCGCCGCTGGAAAGCGGCGTGATGCCGTTGAAGTACTGCCCGATGATCGTGACGATGTTCGTCTTGAGAAACGAGAAGCCCTTATGCAGCTGGTTGACCAGGAGCTGCATACAGACCGACTCGAGCACCCAGTACACGATCATGCCACCGAGCGCGGCGAGCAAGAACCAGTAGTTGAACTGCTGAATCGCCTCGAGGGTCTTCGTGCCCTCGCCGGCGATGAACAGATACCCGAACAGCACGGAAAACGCAATGACGACGAGCACGGCATTCAGGCGGCGGCCCGTGATGTGGGGCGGCTTGTCCTGCTCGATGCCCTCTTCCATCTCGAGGACCGACTCCTCCAGCGGAATCTTTTCGGCGCTTTTTGACTTCGCCTTGCCGGCACGTGCGCCTGTAGCAGTCGCAGGGGATTTCTCGTCTGCGGTGTCCGGCTGCTTCACAACTTCCTGCCCTTCATAAAGGTTCGCCGTAGGCTAGGCGAACTTGAAAATCTTCTTGGCGAGCCAATACGCGCCGATGACGCCCTTGCGGATTGGAGCGTGCTTCCTGTTTGCCAGACCGGCGAGCGAGCGTGCCACACGTTTGTACAGGCCGGGATTCTTCGTCTTCATGTAATTCCAGAGCTTGTCGTTTTTCTGCAGCGACTCCGGTGTGTTGATCATGAACAGGTAGATGGTCGAAGTCGACATCATCGCGGAGATGTAGCGCGAGTAGAGCTCTGCCATCTGCGGGTTTTCCGCTGCCATTTCGTCGATGTCGTAGTCTTCGATGGAAAGGCGTGTAGCCATGAGCTGTTGGTCGATGCGCTTCTTGACCGTCTCGATGCCGATGGACTGGTCCTCGCGGCCGATCAGGTACTGGTACACGTCGGCGTTGACGTAGTACATGCTCTTCACGTACGGGAGCGGGTGCAGCATGAGGTAGCTGTCCATGTAGCAGACGTTTTCCGGCAGCTTCACGCCGCTTTGGCGCAGCACCTCGGTGCGGTACCACGTGGCATGGACCATGATGTACTGGTCGATGCGCGGCTTGTTGAGGTCGCTCCACGTGAACTCGCGGTTTTGCGGCATGAGGTTGTCGTAGCGGATCGCGTGTTTGGTGTTGTCCACGAGGTGGTCGTACACGAAGTTGGAGAAGACGAGGTCGAGCTGCGTTCCCGGGGTCGCGTGCTCCTTGAGCACGTCGAGCACCTTGTCGAGCGCCTCGGGCTCTACCCAGTCGTCGGAGTCGATTACCTTGAAGTACACGCCGCGTGCACGCGCGATGCCCTTGTTGACGCCGCCGCCCCAGCCGGCATTTTCCTGGTCGATGACGGTGATCGTGTCGGGGTGACGGCGCTCGTAGCCGCGTGCGACTTCGAGAGTCGCGTCCTTGGAGCCGTCGTTGACGACGAGGATCTCGCAGCAGTCCTTGGCGACGAGCAGCGAATCGATGCAGGTGCCCATGTAGGCTGCGGAATTGTAGCAGGGGACGAGAAACGTCACGACTGGTTGTTGGGACGGGCACTGCTGAGTGGCGCCTGAGTCAGAATAGTCTGATGCTGCCGCAACAGATGTATCTGGCATGTGTTCCCCGATCCCTAGACAACAAAATGGCGCGCAAAAGCTGCAAGCGCACTGGCAACGGCTGTTGGCCGTGGTGAACTTTTACACAAGTTTTTCTATTATACAAGAGCGGGCGGATTTGCCAAAACCGCGCCGCAGACACCATAAAACCAGCATGGTCACGATATGCGGGCGTCAACTCTGCCCTCGGGCCCTTTTCGAAAAGACCGTGTCCCAGCGCTGCGCTATGATGTTTCGCCAAAGACGGGCGTGCCGCATGCTCGCGTCACCGCACGTCTTGCTACACTTCTTCACGCGAGAGAAGCCGAGAAAGGGGGCGCAATGCCACGCGAGTCAAAGGCGAAGAAGCGCGAGCGCGCCGTCGAGGTGTGCCGCCGCATGGACGTGCTCTACGGCGACGCTGCCCCGGCGCTGCACTTCTCCAGCCCCTTCGAGTGCGTCATCGCCGTGGCGCTCTCGGCCCAGACGACAGACGCCAACGTCAACAAGGTAACGCCCGTGCTTTTTGCCAAGTACGGGACGCCCGAGAAGATGGCGCAGGCGGATGTGGCAGACGTCGAGAACATCATCCACTCGATTGGCTTCCACCATAACAAGGCGCTCAACTGCATCAACTGCGCGCGTATGATCATGGCAGACTTTGGCGGCGAGGTCCCCCAGACCATGGAGGAGCTGCAGAAGCTTCCCGGGGTGGGGCGCAAGACCGCCAACATCGTCATGAACGTGAGCTTTGGCAAGTGCGAGGGCATCGCGGTCGACACGCACGTGTTCCGCATCGCCCACAAGCTCAAGCTGTCTAACAAGAAGACCCCCGCCGAGACCGAGCAAGACCTGCTCGGCCTCATCCCGCAGGAGCTGTGGACCGACGTCAACGACCAGTGGATCAGACTGGGCAGGCAGTACTGCATCGCGCGCCGCCCCCAGTGCGCGAGCTGCCCGCTTGCCGACATCTGCCCAAGTGCGGGGAAGTAGCCATGAAGCTCAAGGTCGTGGCAGTTGGAAAGCTCAAAGAGCGCTTCTGGAAGGACGCCGTGGCAGAATACGCCAAGCGCTTGGGCGCCTATGCCAATCTCCAGATTGTCGAGGTGCCCGACCACGACCCCGCAAAGGCGGGTGGGGACGCCGCGGTGGTCAAGGCTGAGGGCGCCGATATCCTGAAGGCAGTGGGCTCCTCGTACGTCATCTTGCTCGCCATCGACGGCACGGAACGCTCGAGCGAGTCGTTCTCGCGGCGCCTCGAGCGGCTCATGACGCACGGTGCCGGCAGCATCGCGTTTGTCGTCGGCGGGTCGACCGGCGTGAGCGACGAGGTGCGGGCGCGCGCCGACGAGACGCTGTCGTTTGGCCCGATCACGTTGCCGCATAACCTCGCGCGTGTCGTCTTGCTCGAGCAGACGTACCGCGCGTTCAAGATAATGAGGGGCGAACCCTACCACAAGTAGAAAGTACGGTGCTTCACCGACATGCTTATCGACAAACTGCAAAAGAAGTTCTTCGCCGGCCAGCTCATGCGCCCGGCGCTCGAGAAGCTCGATGGCGGCGACGACGTGTCGCTCGGCGTCGTGGCCTCGGTCAGGCCGTTTATCGTGGCCTCGCTGTACGCGCGGCGCCCGCGCCCCATCCTGGTGGTGGTGAGCGGAGACGAGGCTGCCGAGCGCTTCTCGCATGCGGTGGCATCCTACATCGGGCGCAAGAACGTGCTCGTGCTCCCCGAGCGCATGGATTTGCCCTGGCAAGAGAAAAAGCCCGACCTGGCGGTCGTCGGTGCACGCACGCGCGCCATCGGCCTGCTGTCGATGGGGCGTCCCGTCGTGGTCATCGCGGCGGCGCGCGCCCTGCTCAGAAAGCTCGCCCCCGCCTCGGCGCAGGTCTTCAACCCGCTGCTCATCACGCGTGAAAACGGCGTGGTCGACGGCGCGAGCGGCGAGATGCTCACCTACGAGGAGCTGAGCGAGGAGCTCAACGCACGCGGTTACGAGCGGCTCGACGAGGTCGATGGCCCCGGCACGTACAGCGTTGCGGGCGACACCGTCGACATCTTCGGGGCGGGCATGGCGGCGCCCGTGCGCGTCGAGTTCTTTGGCGACGACGTGGACGGGCTGCGCCGCGTTGTGGCGAGCACCGGCCAGACCATCGGCGAGATAGACGAGGCTGAGATCTGGCCGACACGCGAGTTCAATGTGAGCGCGTCGAACGTCGCGCACATGCGCAAGGTGCTCGTACGCGAGCTGGCAACCGACCAGAAAGTCGTCGACGACGTGGCAGCCTTCGATGCGGGCATCGCCTTCGACGGCATGGAGCGCTACCTGCCGAGCCTGTACAGCACGCTCGAGCAGCCCGTCAACCATGCCTCGGGCGATACGCTCGTCGTGCTCGCCGAGCCGCGCTCGCTGTTCGACGACGCCTCGCGCCGCTACGATGAGATCATGGCGCGCGCCAAGGAGGCGGGCATCAAGCCCGAAGTGGTGGAATCGCTCTACAGCCTGCCGGCCAAGATGGACTTCGGCAGCCAGCAGCGCCTGACCCTGCTTTCCATCATGCGCGTGGGCGGCGCGGTAGACGTCGATATCTCCATCGAGCGGCCAAGCCTCTCGGGCAAGGAAGAGCGCCTGTTCGCGCTCGTGCGCTCGCTCATCAAAGAAGGCGTGACCACGGTGTTTTCGGTTGCCGACAGGCATGCGCGCGAGGATATCGAGCTCGTCTTTGGCGACAACGCGGTTCCCTTCGTGGAAAACCTCAACTTCGCGGACGCCCCGCTTGCCCTCGAGTACTTGAACGTCACCGACGTCGACATCGCGAGCGGTTTTATCGCCCGCGATGCGCACCTTGCCGTGCTGTCGCTGGGCGATCTCTCGCAGCGCGGCAACCAGCGCACGTCGCGCCGGCACGTCGACATCACCGAGATAACCTTCCCCTATCAGCCGGGCGACTACGTCGTCCATGCGAGCCACGGCATCGCCCTGTTCAAGGGCATGGTCAGGCGCGAGGTAGCGGGCGTCGAGCGCGACTACCTGCTGCTCGCCTACGCCGAGGGCGACAAGCTGTTTGTCCCCGTCGAGCAGATCGACCGCGTCACGCGCTATGTGGGGCCCGACGGGTCGTCGCCGCGCCTCACGCGCCTCAACTCCGCGGACTGGACTCGAGCCATCGGCAAGGCACGCAAGTCTGCCAAGAAGCTCGCATTTGACCTCGTCGACCTCTACGCGCGGCGCTCGTCGGTCAAGGGCTTCTCGTATTCCAGCGACTCGGTCTGGCAAGAGGAGATGGAGGCCATCTTCCCGTACGAGGAGACGACCGACCAGCTCACTGCCATCGCCGACGTCAAGGCGGACATGGAATCCGACCGCCCGATGGACCGCCTTATCTGCGGCGATGTCGGGTTCGGCAAGACAGAAGTTGCCCTGCGCGCTGCCTTCAAGGCAGTGAGCGATAAACGCCAGGTCATGATTTTGTGCCCGACGACCATCCTCGCCCAGCAGCACTACACGACCTTCCATGACCGCTTTGCGCCCTTCGGCATCGACGTCGAGGTGCTGAGCCGCTTTCGGACCGACGCCCAGCAAAAGCGCGCTCTCGAGGGCTTTGCGCAAGGTACGGTGGATGTGCTCGTCGGCACGCACCGTCTGCTGAGTCGCGATGTCAACCCGAAAAACCTCGGGCTCATCATCATCGACGAGGAGCAGCGCTTCGGCGTCTCGCACAAAGAGCAGCTCAAGAACCTGCGCGAGTCGGTCGATGTCCTCACGTTGTCTGCCACGCCCATCCCGCGCACGCTCCAGATGTCGCTTTCGGGCGTGCGCGATATGTCGCTCATCACCACGCCGCCTCCCAACAGGCGCCCGGTCAAGGTGCATGTGGGGGAGTGGGACGAAGACATCGTCAGCGGTGCGGTTAGGCGCGAGATGGAGCGCGGCGGTCAGGTGTACTACGTCTCCAACCGCGTGCGCACCATCGACGATGCGGTCGAGCGCGTGCAGCAGGCGGCACCCGAGGCGCGCATCGGGGTCGCGCACGGCCAGATGAGCCCGAAGGAAATCGAGTCCGTCATGGAGCAGTTCTCGGCGGGCGAGATAGACGTGCTCGTCGCGACGACCATCGTCGAAAGCGGCCTGGACAACCCGCACACCAACACGTTGATTATCGAAGATTCCCAGCGTCTGGGCCTGGCACAGCTCTACCAGCTCAAAGGCCGTGTGGGACGCTCGTCCAACCAGGCGTTCGCGTACTTCCTCTTTCCTGCGAACAAGCCGCTTACCGAAGAGGCAACCCAGCGCCTGCAGGCCATCGGCGAGTTCACGGATTTGGGCAGCGGCATGAAGGTCGCCATGCGCGACCTGGAGATTCGCGGTGCGGGCACGCTGCTCGGTGCCGAGCAGAGCGGCAACATGAGCGCGGTCGGTTTCGACCTGTTCGCGTCGATGCTCGCCGAGGCGGTTTCGGAAACGCGCGGCGAGGAGACGATCGCCCACCAGGACATCCGCGTCGATGCCGCGGTAGATTTCTACATTCCCGAAGAGTACATGCCCGCTGCAGACGAGCGCGTCATGTACTATCGCCGTCTCGCGGCGGCGGTAACCGTCGAGGACGCGGAGCGCATCGTCACCGACATGCGCACGGCCCATGGTACCCTGCCCGAGCCCGCGGCAAACATGTGCACGCGCGCGCGCCTGAAGGCCCTCGCGTCAGAGATCGGTGCCGAAAGCGTGCTGCAGACCGGCGGCAAGGTCGTGATCAAGCCGGTGCGCAACCAGCTCAAGGCGGCCGCCATGGGCAACAAGGAGCCGCGCGCCGTGCTCGAGCGACTGCGCGCGATCTACTTCACGAAGTCCGAGAAGTACTCCGTTCCAGTTGCAAAGGGGGAATCGCCGCTCGAGGTGGCGCTCGAGGTGCTCAACGCGCTGTACCGCGCCGCCGAGGACAACCGGTAGCCGTCGCCGGGGGCAATGGCGCGTCCCGCTGTCGGCTAGCCGTTGTTCTGGCGCTGGGTATAGGTGTCGATGGTGCTCTGCATGGAGTCCATCTGCGTTTGCATCGTGGTGTTGGACGAGGTCAGGTCGTCGAGCTGCGACTGCTGGTCTGCCACCTGCGCGCTGACGTCGTTGAGCGTGTCGACCGAGCCCGCGCATCCCGAGAAGCGCAAGACGAGCACCAGCAGAAGAACGACGATGACGACGATGCGGCCAATCAGCCCGCGTTGCGAGATCTTCTGCGAGGCGGCGACGCTGTGCGCGTGGACGGGGGAGCGCCTCTCGTAGTTGCTCGCCTTGGGGGCATGGGCGCTCAGCTGCCGGCTGCGATACGACTCGCTACCGGCACGTGGTGCCCGGCCGCCGTTCTCGCGCACCTCGGGGGCTAGCGCGCGCTCGGCCAGAAGGTCGAGTGTGGCCTGGGCGGCGGCCACGGTGATGCCGCAGCGGTTCCGCACGTTTCCGTTGATCTTCCGGATCTGCGATTCCAGGATGAGGCGCGAGGCCTCAGGCGAGATGTAGTCGAACACGACGATGTTGTCGCCGATGCGGTTCAAGACCTCGGGCTTGAAGTGCGTGGCCATGGCCTGCTGGACCCGGGCGCAGATGACGTCGTAGGGCTCGCCGGGCTGCACGATGTTGCGGCGGCCGATGGTGCGCCCGTGCTCGTCGAGGAGCTCTTCGGAGATGCCGACGTTGCTCGTGAAGAAGATGAGGGTCTCGCCGAAGTACACCGTCTGGCCCTGGCCGTCGGTCATGCGGCCGTCCTCCAGGATTTGAAGGAACTTGTCCATGATGGAGGGATGGGCCTTCTCCACCTCGTCGAACAGGAGCACCGAGAAGGGGTTGGCGCGCACGGCGTTGGTGAGCTGGCCGCCGGCCTCGTAGCCCACGTAGCCCGGCGGGGCTCCGAAGAGCTTCTGGTCGGAGGCGTCGGCGGCGTACTCGGACATGTCGAAGCGCAGGTAGCTGCGCTCGTCGCCGAACAGAAGCTCGGTGACCGCCTTCACGATCTCCGTCTTGCCCGTGCCCGTGGGGCCGGCGAGGAAGAGCACGCCTTTGGGCTTGGTGCCCGATGAGTGCTGCATGCCGGAGAAGCCCAGCACCGAGCGCTTGAGCACCGAGACGATCTTGGCGATGGCGGGCTCTTGGCCCTTCACGCGGCGGCGCAGGGCGGCCGCGGGGACGTCGCGCAGCTTGTCCATCATGGCGCTCCAGCGGTTCTCGCGGATGCCGTACTTGTAGAGGTCCACGAGCTCGGTGACATGCTCCGGCGCCGTGCCGCCGCGGGCGTACAGACGCCGCAGCTCGTCCAGCTCGGTGAGCAGCATGCGGTCGGTGGTGTCGACGAGTTTCTCGCGAGGGCGGTCGAGCTCGGGCGCGGCAAGGTCGGGGAAGGCGATGTCGAGATAGGCCTCGCGGGCCGGGCGATCGGGGCTGGGCAGTGCGATGACGCGCACGTCGGGGTTGCCGCGCACAAGCCAGGAGGGCAGGTCGGTGGCCTTGTTGGCGACAAGGACGAGGGTGTTCACGTGCTCGCCGTCCCCGCGAATGGCGTCTTTCGCGCCGAGGAGCAGGTTCATGAACACGGCGTTCTCCTCGGGAGTGA
>OLRR01002016.1_pt1 | contig 11616 bp, 7 predicted proteins | sample 1671941 | NCBI WGS metagenome assembly OLRR01 (sample SAMEA3136628, study PRJEB25190) | human gut metagenome
TTGCTTTCTTCTATTTTTCATCGCTCTCTGCCTCCTCTTTCCTTTCTGAAAGCTGTTTCATTCTGCGTTTTTTATCCTTGTGGCGGACAATCAGGTAAATCAGCAGAATCAGAATAACAAGCGCTGCCGCACCGCCGGCAAGAACCCTCTTCGGATCCACAACCGCAAGCTTCTGCGGAATCGTTTCGTCATTCTTAGTAACTTCTTCCTCCACATACTTCGTCCGAATACCACGAACAAGAAGTCTGTGAGTATTCACCGCATAAGGCGTACACGTAACCAGTGTCACATGATCCTCGCCCTCAACAATATCCAGGTCACTGGTCTCATCCGGAAGCACCGTCTTGATCTGATCCACCTTGTAGGCCAGATGCTTGCCAAGAATGTTCAGGATAAAAATATCTCCCTTTTCCATCTGATCCAGATCTGTAAAAAGCTTCGCATTAGGAAGACCTCGATGCGCCGCCAGAACCGCATGGGTGCTCTTGCCTCCGATAGGAAGACTGGTGCCCTCCACGTGGCCCACACCCTTTTCCAGCACGGTCTTGCTCAGTCCGTGATAGATAGCCAGCTTCACTTTGATCTTTGGAATCTCGATACTGCCCATCAGTCCGTCACCGTTAGGATCCAGGACTCTGTCATAAGGATGACTCAGCTCATAAGTATCCTCTTCCTCAAAAGCATCTACAATGGCATTCACCGGATGCTCGGCATTATACTCCTTCGCCTCTTTCCACAGCCTGTCATAGTCGTTGTCCGAAAGTTCCGTTACCGCTTCCTCGTACTTACTGACCAGCTGGGCATTTCGATACTGGTTCCACATATCACTGATCGTAGGATAAAAGAACACACCCGCACCCGCCAGAAACACCAGGACTATAATGATGTTCAGGACAACATTACTCTTTTTCTTTTTTTTCTTTTTTTTCTTTTTAGCCATAAATCATTTCCTGCGTCGTTTTTTGTTCTGAACAGAATTGATACCGGCAACCAGGATCACCGCGATCACAATTCCGATCACAACACAGAGAGCAAGCATCGGAAGCGTCGGATTGGTGATTCCGGTAACCTTCTTCTCTGTTTTCTGAACCGCCTTCGCAGCCTTCATCGGAACTCTGTGTCCCCTCACCAGAAGTCTGTGCGTATTCACCGCATAAGGCGTACACGTAACCAGCGTTACATAATCATCCCCATCCGTGATACCCAGAGACTCTGTCTGCTCCGGAAGAACGGTAAGAATCTGATCCACCTCGTAGGCAAGCGTCTTACCCAGCACATGCAGGTAAAAAACATCTCCCTCTTCCACAAGATTCAGATCTGTAAAAAGTTTCGCACTTGGAAGTCCTCTGTGTGCCGACAAAATACAATGGGTACTCTTGCCGCCAACCGGAAGACTGCTGCCGAACAAATGACCGGCGCCCTTCTCCAGAGACTCATCTGTCGTGTAATGATAGATTGGAATGCTCACATCGATCACAGGAATCTCCACATACCCCATCATTCCATCACCATTCAGGTTCAGAAGAGACTCATATGTACTGTCCGTCTGGCCATCCCTCACGGAAAAAGCATCCGGCACACTTTCCTGCTTGATCTGTTCGTTATACTCCTGTGCTGCCTTCCACATACTGTCAATCTTCTCCGAATTATCATCCGAAGAAACACTGCTGCTATAATTACTGATCAGCAGGCTGTCCCTGTACCGGTTCCAGGCATCACTGACCATTGGATACAGCAGTATGGACAACCCTATCAGAAACAGCAAACCAAGTCCAATATAATTTTTCTTCTTATTCTTTCTCATAGGTTTCTCCATACTGTTGTATTTACCACTCCCGGCCCCCGAAAGGGCCGGGCGGTAAAAGATTTACTACTATGTTTTAATACTTGCTTTGTCGTTGCTTATAAATAATTTTTGAATTGAATCGATCCGGCAATCAAACGATTACTCCTCAGATCCTTTTCTGCGGCTGATGAAGAAAGCACCAGCAGCGCCAGCCATAACTACAACACCGATGATAGTGAAGAGGTATGTTCCCATGCCACCTGTGGATGGAAGGGAGGAGAGTTTGGAATCTTTCAGTTTTAAACCACTTGCAGCTTCGAAATTTGCTGTCGCTTTCTCAATATTAGTGCCAAGTGCAATATCCTTACCTGCTTCGTTAATTGAGTAACCATTTGGTGCTTTTGTCTCTGTAAAGTGATAGGTACCTTTGTCTAAACCTTCAACTTTTACTTCACCATTTGTACCAGTAACTACAGTTGCTGCGTCCTGTCTTGTGGAGGTAGGATTATATGTGTAAACGCCTCCATCATAGTCAAATTTTAATGCCTCTCCCAGAGCATTATTTTCGCCAACTTTATACACTTTAAATTCAGCCCCTGCAAGTCCCTTTTCTTCATTATTAGCATCAACCTTTGTTAATGTAATAGAGCCTGTGTAAAGACCAACGCTACTACCATCATATTCCTGACCGCTCTTGTGACCCTTAGCAGTATTACTTGCAGTTACTGCAGTAATCTTTGCCTGATATGTGACTGTAACTTTTTCACCTGCATTTGGGTTAGCTACATCTGTAACTAAACTATCTAATGTGATAGTAAAAGTTTTTCCATCCTCACTTGGAATAATATGAGCGCCAGAAACTGGTTTCGCATTATCACCCTCGCCTAATATAACTGTTCCTGCTACTTCTCCGTTTTTGTTTGTTACATAGGCAGCACCATCAATTTTATCGGTAATCTTAAATGTTCTGCCTGTGCTTGCTGTATTTGCATCAATATAAGGAACAAAAGTTGTAATTGTATAATTAACTGTGTCACCAATTGCAACTGCATTATCATCATCATCACTAATTTTATCAATAGTCAACTGTGATCTTTTTGCCGCTACACTTGCATCTTTAAGTGCTGGTGTAGTCTCATAAGCTTCAAATCCTACATATGCGGTTGCTACTTTGTAAGTATAATTTGCTTTTTCAGCATCGAATGCATACACACCTGCTGATGTTACTGTCATACTATTCTTATCAGTTACTGTTTTCCAAAAATTACCACCGTTAGTTTTAATGGTACTTAATGCTTTATCAATCTGTGCGTTTGTAATTGCCACTAAACCATCCGGAATATGCAGTTCTGTATTATTTCTTGCCTCCGAAGTAGCTTTAAGAATAAGCATCCACAATGTCTCCTGTGCAGTTTTACCTGTTACTGCTGTAAATGCCCCTTCAGCTACATTATTACTAAATTTCCAACCTGTTGGCTGCGTTGAATCTGGTTCAATAATCTGCATATACTTTACTGAAGTCGCATCATTAAAATTTGTTAATGTGATAGTCGCACTATCATCTGCAAATACCGCTGTGCACATAGACAGTACCATAACCGCTGCCACTAATAATGCACCAATCTTTTTAAATAAATTTTTCATAAGGTTTGCTCCTTTCTTTCTCTGCATTTTTCTTTTTCGCCCTTCATCGGCCATTTACAATTAATGTGTTACGATCTCTTTGCTTCTTCCTCCCTTCGTTTATTATTTATAAACAACAGGAGTGCAGTTGCAAGAATCGCTACACCACTGATTGTAAATCCATAGGTTCCCGGACCACCGGATTCTGGTAAGGAATATACCTTCGCGTTTTCGAGCTGGTAGATTGCCGGTTCACTTCCACTCTTACTAGCAATAGCACTTCCGTTACTGTCTTGAACTGTTACTGTTCCGCCACTTCCAACTATAATTCTCCATGGCTCTGTCGGACAGGTATAACCGGTTGCCGCTTCTGTTTCATATAACAGATAATTACCAACTGGAAGATTTTTCATTTCGATTTTTCCATTATTTCCGGAAACGATTCCTCCATATCCTTCAACCGAACTCTCAGAAGCTTTTCCCCAGTTTTCATCTGCTTCATATAACGCAAATTTAGCACCTTTTATAGTTATACTATGATCTGCCTTATCAACTTTTTCAAGTTCTACATTTGCTACAGATTTCTCATTGGTAAACTCAGCTACTCCAATTTTTCCGTTTGTTGTATCCGCATTTCCATTTTTCAGAACTTCTTTACTATTTGTGTCTGTTCCGATTGTAAATTTAACTTCTTTACTGCCTAAAACTTCAGACCAACAATTTGTCTTCTCACCAACAGTTGCTTCTTTCAGAGTATAGCTTGAATCCGGTATCTCCGTGATTGTGTAAACACCTCTTGACAATTTAGTCAATGCCGGCGTTTTCTCATCAATTGTTGCTGTCACATTTTTTTCAAGCTCAAAGGTTACTTTTGCCTCAATCTCACTTTGCTTAACCTCAGCTGTCGCTGTTGCGATCTTGTCTTTACCTTTCTTAACCTCAAAGATAAACGTTGCATTCTCTTTTGCTGGAGATTTCAATTTCTTGATAATCTGAATTTGTCCGGCGATAATGTGAATAGTATAAACTCCATATTCCCGTTCCTTATCATCCTGGGAATTATGAGCTTTCAATGTACCATCACCATTTCCAGAAATCTTTCCATCAGTATTATTTTTCTTTTCGTCTGTAACTTCTTTTAACCCATCGTTTTTATAAGTTACCTTCAGATAATACGTTTTAGAATCTGGCTCAGGTTTAACTTCCGCTATATTTTCTTTCAAGATTTCTGTTGTACAGTTCTCATCTTCATACCATTTTAATTCAAACTCATTTGAATTAATTGGGTTTCCATCAGCTCCTATTGTATAAGTTACTAAGCTTTCTGTGCCATCTAACTGTTTTACATATCCCTGCGGTGCATTTTTATTAAACAACGCATTTATAATGTCTTCAGTTGTCGGGACAGCATCGCCATAGAAGATCGTTGTTTCGTTATTTTTAACAACCAGATCTGATTTTACATTAACCTTTGGCTGTGGTAAAACAGCTTCGCCGTATCCTGTAGTAATCTTGGAATCCGGTGAAACATTGGTAGGAACATTGTTACCACCGATGTATTCGTCTTTGGCTCTTACGGTAATGGTTCTACTCCATGTACCTTTTTCAGCATTTGGAATAGTTTGATTCGTCCATTTTACAACTTGGTTTCCGGTACTTTCATCTACGGAAACCACTCCACCATTTCCTAAATCTATTGAACCTCCGGCATTTTTTATCATTTCATTGGTTACGGACTCGCCATCTTTCACGATTACAAATCGCGGATCAATCACATCCTTAATTTCAGCACCAGCAATATCAATATTCTGAGTAATCGTCTGCTGAATTTTTTCAAATATAACTTTCAGCTCATCAATTGATTCAGCCGTATAAGCACATCCCTCTGATGCAATTTTACCAGATAACCAATCCTTTGTAGTATCATTTAATTTGAGTCCTATTGTAAATACTTTAACTCCCGCTTCTCTTAAAGCTGTTGCTTTATTTTCCGAAGCCGTTTTATCGTCTTGAGTAGATGGATCTCCATCTGTGAACAGAATTGCATATTGTGGAACATTCTCTCTCTTATTACCTTTCAGCTGATTCTCCGCTATCTCTAATCCTGTCTGTGGAGATGTTCCTCCTGATGCATAAACACAACCCGTTGCCTTGATCAAACTATCTTTGGCACTTCCAACTTCTGTTAATCCCTGTTTTAAGGTTCCGGACGTATTAAATGTAGCTAACCCTATTCTGCTCTTCGAAGAAGCCTCCGCAGTAGAAGCTATAAATGCTGTTGCAGCCTCTTTTAAACCAGTCAGACTACTATTCAGAGTGTAAATCTTATTTGAGGAATTATCAGGTACTTGTTTCCATAATTTTCCAGTGTAATATATCCACTCATTTAAATAAATCATTGGACATTTAGCATTATAATACTTCCAATCGCTGTATCGTACACCGGTTGTCTCGTCGGTGTAATAGTATACTTTCGATGTATCTAGAGTTGTTTTACAGTCTTTATATCTTCCAACTTTACTAAATCCCTTTTCATCACTTCCATTCCCATCATATAACATACTTCCCGAAGTATCGAATACCATCATAATATCCGCAACACTGTCTTTTTCCTCAGTTGCACTGCTGGTCATCTTTGAATCAGCACTGATAGTAATGTCATAAGTCCTCTTATCCCAATCAGACACTATTGCAGTTTTATTATAATCCATACTGGATTCAATAATCTCCTCCTGCGTGTAATTCATAATATGATACAATGAATCACTTTTATCTTTTTCTATCTTTGTCTTGCCATCTGCTTTATAAAGAGTTGCCACTGCTTTATTATCATTAGATAACGTAACCTTTACAATCCAAGATTCATTTGATGCTTCATATCCATTAGGTGCAAAGTCTTCTGTTAATGTATATGTCCCAAGTCCTAACCTTGTAAAATTAACAAGTCCTGTTCCATCTACGGATGTAGCAGTCTGTGATTCTTGAGTTTCTGAATTTACAAGAGTAAATCGAGCACCACTTAACGCTTCCTGATCCTTATTTACTTTTTTTAATACAAGATCTGTTGTAGGTACATTCGTAACTTCAGAAATACGCGCGGAAGGAAGGGTAAATTCCATCTGGCAGTTTGATTTATACGCACCTCGTTCCATATACAGAATAGTCAGAGTATGCTCTTTTTCTTTATCTATTATTTCTCCATCCTCACCTTTAACATAATCCCATAGATCTACTGTCTTTGTAGCTGCGTCATGAATTCCACCTAAATCGATTACAATTTTATTTCCATCCAAAACAACCCATAAATCATCATCACCTGTAAAGGTATACTTTAATGGACCTACGTAATCTCCAATTTTAAAAGTTACATCATATCTCATTCCAAAAAAGTAATTGTGATCATTATCACTCTTTTCACTTCTGGATACTTTGTCCAATGGGAAGAAATTATCTCCTGCTGCTGCAAGCTGATTTCCATTCTGATCAATTACTTTTGTAAGTTTATAAGAATCTCCGTTCTGATCAAAAACTACTTTGTAATTCTTAATGACTTTTCTTAAATAAGTTTCAGTACCACCAATCTTGACAGTTGCATCTTTATCTACAAAAAATCCTGGCTCGGGGTAATTAAATTTTACTGTTCCATCTGTCTTTACCTCTTTTAATAATCCTTCTGTCCTTCTGACATTTGAATCATATCCATTTACAGTGGCTGTAATTTTGCTTCCGTCTTCTTTATAACCAGAATCAACTGTGAAACCATATTTATAAGAATCATAATTATGACCCTGTGTACCTGATGTTATTTTCTGATTACCCTTATCACCCTTTGCAGCATCTCCTAACATATTAAATGAATAATATGTCCACTTTCCAGCATTCCAGTCGTAACCTTCACCAGCCTTAACTGTATAATCATAGAAAGATGTCGGTCCCTGGAAGTTACCATTATGCTTTGGTGTATAATACACTTTTATCGTACTATTATCCTGTGCAACTTCAATCGTTTCGTGATTCTCAACTACATGATCATTTACTTCTACTTTTGAAACATCCCAGTTCTTTGCCTTGGTATAATCATTTATCTTTCCGCCAACTAAGATTGTTCTCTCATCATCTGAATAAATCTTCTCATTATCCGCCGCATTCAGATGCTGAATTGTTACTTTAACATCGTTTTTGCCTTTCTGCACAATTACATAAGTAGAAAAATGCGTCGTCTCGAACTCAACATCACCATTCTTAGCAACGCTGCCATCCATATTTTCAACGTTATCATTCTCGTCTACGTGATATACATCCGCATCTTTGATCTTCTTCTCATCATTCAGAGATACAGATACCTTCACTGAAGCACCCGGCTGAACCTCTTCGCCGTCCACCAGGAATTTGATATCATAGGAGTGAATCTTCTCGATGGCTTTCTTTTCTTTAATCGCTTCTTCGGTGATCTGGTCTTCGGCTTCCTGGCTGAGCTCTACCGGTGTTACGGAAAGCTCTGCATTGTCCGGAAGGTCTGCCGGATCGGTAAGGGTGACTTTTACATTGACTTCGTCACTCGTGTAATCATATCTGGTGATCTCAGGCTGAATTTCTTCTTCCTGCACATCCTCGACTTCTTCTGCCTCATCACTGCTGTCAACAACCTGTGCCATATCACTTCTTATGTAAGCCTCGGTTCCTTCCCAGGAAACCTTGTACCAGGTTGCTCCGTCCTCTGCTGTTACGGTATCCAGAAGTGTGAGCTGTGTTCCTGCGTTTACAGTTGCCAGAACCTCTGCCTCGACAGATGGACTGACACGAAGATTCGTATCGTCTCCCAGAACCTCGATCAGGCTTGTCTCACCATTCTCATCTGCTGCCGGAGCATCCTCCGGGCTCGCAATATCCTCTGCCGGTTCTTCCACCACATCCGGATCCTCTGCCGGCGCTTCGGTAGGTTCAGCATCCGGATTCTCCGCCGGAGCCTCAGAAGGCTCTGCCTCAGGAGTTACCTCCGGATTCTCTGCTGCCGGTGTCTCAGCTGCATCCTGCTCAGGCTCGTCCGAAATATCTATTCCGTCCGTAAGCTCCTCTGATGCGATAGGCACCTCGTCCTCATTACCGGAAACAGCATCTGCCTCGACATCTGCTGTCTCAGGAGAATCCCACATAACGGCAAAAACAGCTGCGTTGCCAGTCTCAACCTGAAGTGTCTGGATCTGTTTGCCCTCGTTGACATTCAGAACCTTCAGATCCTCGTTGGCCTGTAAGGTGTTAACATCAGTATCACCGGTACTGCTGTTATAATGAAGCTTCTCAACGGTTACACTCGTGCTGGCTGCATCGGTAAGCTCCGGTGCTGCCGGTGTCTTGTACTCAAAAGTTACTCTGACTCTGCCGTTCGGCTCGACTCTGTTTCCGTCGCCATCAGCAAAATACACATCATACGCAAAAAAACCTCTCAGGCTGCTGCCCTTGTCTGTAGCTGCTGCTGAAAGCTTCTGAGAAACTGTATCATAAGATACGGATGAATTCTCGTTTACGCTGTCAGCCTTCAATGCTGTATTCTGCGGAAGAGCTCCGTCCTCCAGTGCCTCTGCTGTTACTTTAACAGAATCATTCTCATATGTAAGCGTCGATTGCTGCGCCTGTTCCGTTTTCTCCTGGTCAGCGCTGCTTACATCCGGTGTCGATTCTTCGGCCGCTGGTTCAGATGTAAATTCGCCATCTGTAAATATATCCTCCGTTCCATCTCCGAACGCCTCACTCGCGGAGATCGTATATGCACTCGGCATACAGGATACCATCAACGCCAAAGCCACCATAAATGCCAGGAGTTTTCTGATCTTATTATTCCTTAATTTTTTCATACCTTTCCCGCTTTCCTGTGTGTGCATTAACGTGTACTGTATTTCTTATTATTTTACTTCTGTTTATATTCCTTTCTCTTAAAAAAGCTTCATGTTTTTAGCCGGTGAGTAAACAGGTTACACCTTTACAATATTTTACCCTTATGTGATTGTAGTGTCAATATACCAGACATTTTTGGTAAGGATACTGACATTATCAGATGCTATCGAAAATCAGCCTTCAACTCCTCCTTCTTAACTTACTCGTTCACTGGTTCTTTTCGCCTGATTTTTCAATAAAATCTGACTATTCGTGGTATTTATTATACAACACTAATAGTTGTTTTGTAAGACACTTTTTTTCATAAAAAAGTGCCTCTGTCACTATTTTAACATGAATTTCTTCAGCTCATCCCGCTTCTTGACATTCAGCTTGCAAAAGATATCCGTAAGGTAATGCTTGACAGTATTAATGGAAATCCCCAAATGCTCTCCTATCTCCTTATTGCTCCATCCCCCACTTGCCAGCATGGCAATAGAAAACTCCATCGTCGACAGCTCTCCCGTAACCTTTCTCCGGTTTTCCGGATTATGAAGCGCCATCCAGCCCCTGCTGAAAGAAATCACCCCTTTCGTGATACGCTGATACGCCTCCGGATCCCGATTCCGGATACAAGCCTCGACCAGCCCCCGCAAAAGCCCATGATGCTCAATAAAAGGCTCCAGAAACCCATCCATCTTCGCCAGCTCCCAGCTCCGGAGCATCTCCTCCTGCGCCTCCTGCTTATGCTTTCGGTTGATCGCACACACCGCCATCATACAGTGGATATACGTCATACTGATCGGATACGACCTCTCCGCCATAAACAAAGCAGCCTTCCCCATCCCATAAGCACTCCATATCTCCCCGTTAAGATAAGTATGGTGAGCCATCACATACGTGGCAAAAAGCCTCAGCCCCTCAGGAAGCATCCTGCTGTACTCCCCAAAAGCAGGCATCCCATCCGTAGGCAGATGAAGCAAAACCGCCCCCACATACCCCGCCAGAAGACAGGACGCATAAACATCCTTAGGAACCTTCTTCTTCATAGCCAGCTTCACACAGGACTGGATTCCCTCCATCCCCCGCTTAGCCGCCGCCACATTCCCCAGAGTCAGATTAGAATACCCATACAAAATACACGCCGAAAGCTTCAGCTCAATAACCCTGCTGGACAAATACCCCCTCGTGATCTCACAACACTCCTCCGCCTGCCCCGTAAAATAAAAAAGCTCAGCCCGCGCAATATTCCTCAAATCCACATCCACAAACCCCTCAACAACCTCCCGAGCCCTCCCAGGCTCAAAAGACGAATTCAAAAGCGGCAAAACCACATAATCACACATACAACCCTCTCCCCTCCAAAACCCAGGCAGCCCCCAAAAGACCACCCTCAAAACCAAACCAACAAACCTCCGAAGCCCTCACACAAGCCACATCACCACACATCCAAAGCCCATCTCTCAACCCTCATCAACACACATCCGAAGCTCATCTCTCAAGCCACATCAGCATACATCCGAAGCTCATCTCTCAACCCTCATCAGCACACATCCGAAGCTCATCTCTCAAGTCCCACAAAACAGTCACCAAAACTCCGGATATCAATCAACCAGTCAATCAGTCAACCAATCAGGCCAACCATCTTTTTCCATAATTATAATCCAAAATACTCCAAAAATAAATTTAAATATTACACAAAAACACCTCACCCTATCCAAAACAGCCTCTATCCCCCAATCCCCTCACGACAAATCGCAAAAAGCTCACCCCACCCACATCCAACGCAGCGCCGATGCCCCACCCCGCTGGCAGACTGTCTGTCCGTTCGTCCCTCCCTCCATTCATCCCACAAAAAAAGAGCCCCCAGGCCCAAACACCCAGAAACTCTCCCAAAACCAAACAACATCATCTCCCCCTCCGCAGCTTTCTCAGTTCCCTCTCCAACCGATCCGCACGCGCCTTCTCCCTCAACGTATTCACTCTCTCTTCACTCCGCCCCTGTTCAATCCCTTGACTGATCCCCTTATTAATCCACATCTGCTCAATCTCAAAACTCTTCATATACGCCACCGTAACCTTTCCATCCTCAAACATCTCTTCTACCTCTCCGTAGCTTCCGCAGCTTCCTCAGCTCCCTCTCCAACCGATCCGCTCGCGCCTTCTCCCTCAACGTATTCACCCTCTCTTCACTCCGCCCCTGTTCAATCCCTTGAGTGATTCCCTGGCTGATTCCTTGGCTAATTCCCTGTTCAATCCCTTGGGCGATTCCTTGACTAATCCCCTGTTCAATCCCCTTATTAATCCACATCTGCTCAATCTCAAAACTCTTCATA
>OLRR01002021.1_pt1 | contig 11587 bp, 12 predicted proteins | sample 1671941 | NCBI WGS metagenome assembly OLRR01 (sample SAMEA3136628, study PRJEB25190) | human gut metagenome
CCAGGAGGTACTTTATTTGAACGAAAACACTTTTATGAGAGTCGATGAAGTAGCCAAGGAGTTGGGTATTTCCAAATCCTATGCCTACAAAATCGTACAGCAGCTCAATGCAGAATTGAAAAGCCTTGGGTATTTGACCATATCCGGCCGAGTAAACCGAAAATTCTTTCTGGAAAAGCTCTGCTACGGCGAAAAAGAAAAGAGGGACGCCTGATGTCAGTTTATAAGGAAGAAAAAACGAACACATGGAGGGTCATCTACCGCTACACCGACTGGACAGGTCAGCGCAAACAATCCCAGAAGCGTGGCTTCAAAACAAAGCGGGAGGCGCAGGCATGGGAGCGGGAGCAGATGAACAAGGCCACCGCCGATCTGGATATGACTTTTGAGAGTTTCATAAAGCTCTACACGCAGGATATGCAGAGCCGCATTAAGGAAAACACCTGGCACACCAAGGAAAACATCATCAACACCAAGCTCTTACCCTATTTCAAGAAGCGGAAAATCAGTCAGATAAAAAAGCAAAAGGTCACCGAGCTATACTACAATGCCAAAGACCCCACCGCAGAAATCTACACCCATGATGCCAAGCTGAAAAAGCGACTGAAGGTATTCGCAGAGGAATACCCGGAGCTTTGCAGACAGACCGACGATGACGGTCAGGGCGGGCTGTGGTTCGAGATTGCAAAAGAACGAATCAGCATCCGCCTGACCGCACCCTACTCTCATGAGCGCCGGGAGGCTGCCAGCAAGCTCGCAAAGGAAAACAACACATTCCGGGATTCACATTAAAGAGCGATTAAGAGATGAATCGCAATCTGTGGATTCAATATCGGTTGCCGCATGGATTGATAATCTTGCACCCCCCACATCCAGAGTTATTGTGTTCCGACAGCTGGGGTGTTTCTTCCGCCCGAAAAAACTTTCAAAAAAACTTAAGGATGTCAATCATTTACCGATGTGCAATTCGTTGTATACTATGAGGGGACGCCCTTAGGAGGAATGATCTTGACGCGTGAAGAGAAATTGATGATACGGATTGGACAGGGCGATATGGATGCGGTGGATGAACTGATCGGGCTTTTGTATCCTGAGATTCTCCGCTACTGTCTGTGGCACGCCCCCAACCCAGGTTTGGCCGAGGATGCTGCCCAGGAAACTTTCCTGAAAGCCATCCGCTATTATGACCGCTATGTACATAAAGGGAAATGCAAGGCGTTTTTATACCGAATTGCTGCCAACACCTGCGTGGATATGTACCGAAAAACTGGTGCCGGAGAGTTCTCTATTGAGGATATCCCGGCGGAGCTTCCCAGCGAGGAATCTGGATTTGAGCGGATTCACGCTGATCTGAATTTCCACCAGCAAATCCGCTCCCTGCCCCCGGAACAGCAGGAGATACTGCTGCTCCGGTTCGGTCAGGAGCTGACCCTGCGGCAGATTGCCCAGGTCACCGGGGTGCCTCTGCGCACCGTCCAATCCCGGCTTCGGGCAGCTCTGAAAAAACTCAAATCCCAGCTTTAAAAGGAGGAGCATTGTGACAAATAAAGATTTTGAAGCCCGACTGCGCCAAGCCTACCATGCATCAGATATTGAAGTCTGTTCATCTTCTATGTCCGCAACCGTCCTGCTGGCCCGGAAGGAGGCGTACTCCCGGCGGCAGCGGCTTTCCTTCCCACAATTCCTATCCATGCAGATTCGCTTCATCGGCTGGAAGGTCTGGGCTGTGCAGGCTGCTTGTCTGCTTGCGGTCTGCGGTCTGCTTTCCCATCTCTTTGGACAGGAATATTGGAATGACCCCCAATCCGTGGCAGGGCTGCTGGTTTGTCTGTCCCTTTTCACTTTTATGGCAGCACCGCCGTTTCTTTACCGCTCCGTCCGCAATCGTATGCAGGAAGTGGAAGCGGCAGCACGGTTTTCTTCCGTTCGGCTGCTTATGGCAAGGCTCATCATCATCGGAATCGGCGATGGTGCGTTGCTCGGCGGTATTCTGTTGACAGCAGCGGTAAAAACTGCATTACAGCCAAGCAGTGCGGTGGTTTCGGTTGCTTTTCCTTTTCTGCTGGCAAGCAGCGGATGTCTCTATCTGTTGGGGCATGTCTGCCCCCGGCAGTTTCTTGCGGGAAGTATGGGGCTGTGCGGCTTTCTGCTTATGGTGCTTTCTCTGGCACACCGGCATTTCCATCTTTTTTTCCGCCCTTCTCCGGGCTGGATTGGGGTATGCACCCTGCTGATTGTTTTTTGCTGTCATCAGTTTCACTATCTTCTCCACAACTGCGCTTACGCAGAAATGCAAGTAATCTGAAAGGATACACATTATGGATTTATGCATGGAACATATTTCAAAACGCTTCAAAGACATGACAGCGGTGGACGACATTTCCTTGCAGCTTACCCCCGGCGTCTGGGGACTGCTGGGTGCCAACGGCGCGGGAAAAACCACGCTGATGCGGATGCTTGCCGGAATCATGCAGCCCACCTCTGGGCAGATCACCTATGACGGTATTCCCATTTCTACCCTGGGGCAGCGGTACCGGGATATCTTTGGGTACCTGCCCCAGGAATTCGGGTTCTATCCCGAGTTCACCGTTCAGGATTATTTGGAATACGTTGCCGTTCTGAAAGGACTGACGGCGGCGGACAGCAAGCGAAAAATTAGCGAGCTGCTGGAACAGCTGACCCTGACCCATGTTCGGCGCAAGAAGATTGCCAAGCTGTCCGGCGGTATGAAGCGCCGTGTGGGCATTGCTCAGGCTCTGCTGAACGAGCCGGAGGTTTTGATTCTGGACGAGCCAACCAGCGGACTTGATCCCGGAGAGCGGGTGCGCTTCCGGAATCTGCTCTCGGAATTTGCTCATGACCGGATTGTGCTGATCTCCACCCACATTGTCTCCGATGTGGAGTACATCGCCACCCGGAACGCGGTGATAAAGGGCGGAAAACTGCTGGCCTGCGGCACCACGGAGGAACTGGTCAAGCTGGTGGAGGGCAAGGTATGGACTGCCACAATCCCGGCAAGCGCCCTCGGGGAATATGAAAGAAGATTGCCCATCGTCAATCTACGCAACGAGGAAAGCGGAGAAATCTCCATACGCTATCTGTCGGAGGAACCGTCTGTATCCAATTCCGCCGCTGTGACGCCCCGGCTGGAAGATCTGTATTTGTGGCTGTTTCCCCAGGAAGCCCCGGAAAGGAGATAAATCATGCGTCTGATGAAATTGGAACTGAAACGGGTTCTCAAAACCCGGCTGACTCTGATTCTGCTTACCTTTTCGCTGGTGCTGTCACTGGTGATGGCCTACATCCCCACCACCTTTTCCTATGTCAGCTATCTGGATGATAACGGAAATACGATAAAGCTCCTTGGCCTGGATGCGGTGCAATATCTGAAAACACTGCAGTCGGACACCGCAGGGGAAGTAACGCCGCAAAAAGTAAGACAGGCTGTGGAAGATTATCAAACTTGTCTGACAAAGTACGGTGTGGAAAATACCTATGACTTACCGGAGGGAGTGTATGAAGCGGAGATTCTGCCTTACGCCCCGCTGCTTCACGGCGTCCGGGAAGCTTTCGCTGATCCCGACAGTGGCATCGCCCCTTCTCTAATGGACATTGACCCTGAAAAAATTGAGGACTTTTACAGTGCCTGTGAGGCACGGCTGGATTCTCTGATGAAGCTGGAACAAAGAGACCATCCTAGGGCGCAGGAAGCCGCAAAACGCCTGTACAATCGGGTGGAAATGCCCTACCAGCTCTATCCCGGCTATAATACGGATGCAATGGACTACCAGCTGCTTCTATCCTTTCTCATCGTCCTGTTCTGCACAGTGATCGCCGCGCCCATTTTCACTTCGGACTATCAGACGGGAGCCGACGATATCTACCGCTGCACAAAATATGGGCGGGTGAAATTTGCCGTAACGAAACTACTGTCTGCGCTGCTCATTTGCGGCACCGCCTTTTCCCTTTGCACTGTGGTATTTCTTCTGGTGTCCAACAGCCTGTACGGCTGGGAATGCACGAAAACCTCCATACAGATGCTGTATTCCATTGTCAATCTGTCAAATTTAAATCTCGGCCAGCTGCAATGGATCTGCGCTGGAGGGTATCTGCTGTGCATGCTGGCAACCGTGAGCTTTACCCTGTTTCTTTCCTCCAGGCTCCGAAATGTGGTTGCTTCCCTCGCTGTAGCGTTGGTGTGCTGCATTCTTCCTGTGATCCTCTATGTCGCCCTGCCTTCTGAGATCGGGCAATGGATTTATACCATTCTCCCCGCAGGCGGTGTGGCTTTGCAGACCAGCTTTCTTTATACCCTCGTTGATTTTGCCTTCTGGAACATAGGCAATCTCGCAATTTGGACACCCTATGTGATGCTGGGAGCATACTGTGTTGAAATTCCCCTATTCCTATGTCTCGCTGTCTACTCCTACTGCACACGCAAAGTATAATAACGATTTCGCCGCCAGTGCTGGCACCTCTTTGTGACTGCACTGGTGGCTTTTTCACTAGTAGAGTGAGATCCAGGTAGTAGTTCTGCCAGCCTTTTCTATTTTCCTATACAGCACTCATGCTTTTGTGAGAAAATCTTGATTCTTCGTATTCTATGTGCTATAGTAATTGTAAATTAGACATTGATTGGAGAATGCCTATGTCAGTCAGTTACGATAAGCTTTGGAAACTGCTTATAGATAAAAAGATGAACCGTACTGAGTTAAAAGATGCGGCGGGGATTAGCTTCAATGTTTTAGCAAAACTGGGTAGAAATGAATTTGTCTCAATGGAAAGCCTCCAGAAAATATGTCAGTCTCTTTCTTGCAATATTGGCGAGATTGTGGATTTTGTTGAAGATATATCCGTTGAGCATCAAGAAAATCAGTCAAACATTAGGAGAGAGTAATTTATGCAGCAGCCTTTGACTTGTGTTGAGATATGTGCTGGTGCTGGTGGACAAGCTTTAGGCCTTGCGATGGCCGGTTTTGTTCATGTAGCACTTGTGGAATATGAAGAAGATTATTGTAAAGTATTGAAGCAGAACCGGCCTGAATGGAATGTCATTTGTACCGATGTCCATGATTTTGATGGCCGTCCATATAAAGGTGTAGATTTGTTAGCAGGCGGTGTTCCTTGTCCTCCATTCTCAGTCGCAGGCAAGCAGCTTGGAAAGGAAGACGAGCGAGATCTTTTCCCTGAAGCAATCCGCCTGATTAAGGAAATTCAACCAAGAGCCGTTATGCTTGAGAATGTACGAGGATTTCTTGATCCCGGTTTTGATGAATATAGAGATCACATCTTTACATCTATTAAAAAATTGGGATATGTAACGTATATTAAACTGCTGAACGCTTCTGATTACGGTGTTCCGCAGCTTCGCCCCAGAGTTGTTATTATCGGTATACGCAAAGATCAGCTTGGTGCATTCGCTTATCCAGATGAAAAGCCAAATAGTGCCCCATCTGTTGGCGAAACACTTTATGACTTGATGGCTCAGAATGGCTGGAACGGCGCAAAGCAATGGGCAGCAAACGCTAACCGAATTGCTCCTACATTGGTAGGCGGCTCAAAAAAACACGGTGGTCCCGATCTTGGCCCCACAAGGGCTCGAAACGCTTGGGCCGAACTTGGAGTAGATGGACGGGGAATTGCAAATGAAGCTCCTGCCGCTGATTTTGAGGGTATGCCCCGCTTAACCAGCCGAATGATGGCCCGGATTCAGGGGTTCCCTGATACATGGACTTTTGGATCAAAAAAGACAGTTGCCTGCCGGATGATCGGAAATGCATTTCCTCCCCCGGTTGCACAAGCAGTCGGAGAAAAAATAAAGGAGTGTCTTGAACATGGATGCATTAATAGCAAATGCGAGATTTCATTTTCACAAGCAGTTGTTTGAAACCAATACCTTGACTTTGACCTCAGTTGGCGTTGCTTCCAATGCTGATACCAGCAGCCGCGGTTCAAAGGCGATTGCACGCAGAATTGTTGATATTCTGGTGGATGAGCAACATCATGCCGTTTCGACCGTCGATAAAATCTCTGGGCAGACACTTGGCAAGCAATTTGAAACGCTAACAATGGAGTTCCTCCGGGAGACTTTTCCTCAACTGCAAAATCTGCGGCCTGGAAGGTGGACAATTCTCCAGCTTGGCAACAATAACAAGCTGAAAACCAGCGATTTTGCTCAGTATGAGCACCTTGCCTATCTGAATGCGCTTACTACACAAAACGCGCAGTTGGCTGCTGCGCTCGGAAACGATTATCTTGTTGCGCCTGATGTTGTGGTTTACCGGGATTTGTATGAAGATACCGAAATCAATGCAAGTCAGTGCATAGTCGATGATGATATCGGCAAGATGGCCGATATTCGGAAATCCAATGGAGGCAAACCAATCCTTCATGCAAGTGTTTCTGCAAAGTATACGATGCGCAGTGATCGGGCGCAGAACAGCCGGACAGAAGCTCTGAACTTGATTCGGAATCGTAAAGGCCACCTGCCTCACATTGTTGTGGTTACAGCAGAACCTATGCCCAACCGGCTTGCATCCCTTGCCCTCGGAACTGGCGATATAGACTGCGTATATCATTTTGCGCTCTATGAGCTGATCCGGGCTGTCAAAGAGGTTGGCTCTGAGGATGCAGTTGAAACGTTGGAAACTCTTGTTCAGGGCAAGCGCCTCAAAGACATCTCGGACTTGCCGTTGGATTTGTCTGTGTAATGGCTGATACAATTTCTCCCGAAAGGAGAAGCGAAATAATGTCCCACATCAAAAGCAAGGGCACCAGTATCGAGCTTTTGGTGCGGCGCAAACTGTTCTCAATGGGATACCGCTACCGTGTGAATTACAAGGCGCTCCCTGGAAAACCTGACATTGTGTTCATTGTGTTCACAAAGATAAAAGTGGCCATTTTTATTCACGGGTGCTATTGGCATGGGCGTGATTGCGGAAGCCGCTACGCACATTCCAGCCAGTCTAACAAGATGTACTGGGGCACAAAAATTGAGCGGACAAAGCAACGAGATGAAAATCACATTCAGGCGCTTGAGGCTGACGGCTGGACAGTCATAGTACTTTGGGAGTGCCAAATTAGGCAAAGTTTTGATCAAACAGTGAAGTATATTGTAAAAACACTGAGTGAATAGAAATGTTACGCTGAGAAGCAGATAGATTCCTAAATTATTGCTAAATGGAGCGGAATGCAGGAAAACTATAGGGGAGGAAAAGCAAAAAAATGTACGACCTATCCTCAAAATTCAACACATTCTACAGTTCTAATGTTGTTCTATCGCAAGCTGTTCAAGCTGAACTGTATGATAAGAAGGATCTGAATATTCAACGCCTTAAGGACGGATTAAAAGAATATAACGAAGAGAACGGCACTTCGTATTCAGTGGTAGAAACTTGTGTTCAGGGAAGTGTAGCAATGTCTACAGTCGTTCAAAATGAAGACAGTGACTATGACATAGATGTTGCTGTTGTTTTTAACAAAGCCGCTCTTGGTAATAAGGGTGCTCAAGCTACCAGAAACATGGTGGCAAATGCTCTTCGGAGAAAAACGAAGCAATTTAATGCAGAGCCAGAAGTTAAAACCAGCTGCGTTCGGATAAAATACGCGGACGGTTATCACATCGATTTTGCTGTATATAGGCGGTATTATGATACCGAGAATAATTGTTGGATTTATGAGCATGCAGGGGCTGATTGGACAGACCGCGAACTTAAGGGCCTAACCGAATGGTTTAAAACACAGAACGATGCTTCCGGCGGAAAACTTAGAAAAGTAGTCCGCCTCTCCAAAATGTTCTGTAAATCCCGAGACACATGGAAGAATATGCCGAGTGGATTGCTTCAGACCGTCCTATGTGATGAGAAATTACAATATTCCTATGATCGTATCGACGAGCTGTTCTATTATACGATGAAAGAGATCGTGGACCGACTTGAAACAGATACATCTGTTGTTGCTCCCGTAGATAACAGTAGGGTCTTAACACCAAGGCAAAGCGACACGCAGAAAATGACCAACTGGAGGAACCGGCTTAAAAGCAAACTGGAAGATTTGGATGTTTTGTTTAAGGATGACTGCACAAAGCAAGATGCACTTCAAGCATGGTACGGTTTCTTCAACCATGATTTTTGGAATGATCAGGTAGCTGAGTCGTCAAATTATTTCCAATCACCAACGCTAATTTTTAAGTCTGTATGTTCCTTTGCCGACACAGAGCAATTTATTGAGGACTTGTACCCGGTTAATCTTTGCTATAGTTGTAGGATATCTTGCCACGTCAGTGGGAACGGTTGGAGGCCTAAGCCATTATCTGAATTTCTAACAATACTAAGGCATTACTTACCGCACAATTTTGAAATTCGTTGTGTGATGGAATACACAAATTGCCCGCAGCCATACAAGATTTTATGGAAAGTTAAAAATGTAGGGCCCGAAGCCGAAAGACGGAATCAGCTCAGAGGACAAATTGTTGAAAAGGGGAAGGACATAGTTGAACACAGTAGTTTTTTCGGCAACCACTATATAGAATGTTTTATTATTAAGAATGGAATATGTGTTGCGAAAACACGGGTTGATATTCCGATTGGTAGGTGAGAACTTCATGAAAATTGGAAAGTTAATTGGACTTGTTTTTGTATCTGCTATTTCCATCACGATTATATTCCTTTTTGAAATAAAGAATTGGCCTGCTGGAAGTAGCCTCTCAGGAATCGTACTCGGTTTCTCTCTTCCGGGACTCTGGCGCTCGATTCAAGATCTTCTGGACACGACAAATTGGAAGGTATCTCAGAGGAGATTGGAACGTGGTGGTTTTATCACAGATGACACCATCATCCGTATTTCATTCGCCTACCTCTATCGGATCAAGATAAGCGACAAATATCTCCTGGTTAAAAATGAACGTGGAACCGGGAAGTATCAGCCGGTGGGTGGCATTTATAAACTAAAAGGAAATGAAAAAATTGAACTGAAAAATCGTTTCCTTGTAAAAGATGACAATAAGGTATCGATTGACGAGTCCTCTCGTGATGATTATCGGCTTCGAATGGAGAACCAGTACCTACGAAATTTCGTTAAACGGTTCAACAAGAAAGCAGAACGGGAGCGAGTTGATGACTTAAGTCGAGAGTTCGAGGAGGAACTTGTAAAAACAGGTATTGTCAACTGGAAACAGATTACATACCGTTTTTGCGGTAGACATATGACGGAACTGAAATTCGGAGAGCACTTTCAAATTTATGAACTTCTTCTTGCTGATGTGGTTGAATTGATACCCACTCCTGAGCAAGAGCAGGATTTACAAAGGTTGATGGCACATCAGTCCGATATGTATCGTTTTGCCACAGCTGAGGAAATCATCTCGCTCGGAATTAATACGGCAACTGGCAATCTTGAGGAATCTATCGGTGACCACACTAAGAAAACTATTCAGGAGAACGAGAGGCAACTGATGAAAATTCCCGGTGTTGGTAAAGAGTATACTGTACAACTCAATGATTGATCGGTAGAATCTTGTATCTATTATAGCTCAATCATGGCAACAGAATGGCAACATAAAATCAGATAACCTCTGGTTTTTGGATAATGAAAAGAATGGGAATAACCCACGGAATATTTTATAAGCAAAATTGTTTATGTTACGCTTCAGAGAAGCGAGTGGGAATAAAAAATTCGTGATACTTTAGGCAAAAAAGCCCAAGGGAAATCTCAACTTTTTGATTTGCCACAGCTGATTTGATAGCAAAATGATAGCAGCTCTTTTCAGCCAATTGTTCATTCCCATCAAAAGGGACAGGTGGCTTGCAGGTTGCTTTCCAATCCGATAATGAGTAAAATGCTCTGCTGAGTTTTTGAAACGAACTCGGCAGAGCATTTTTTGTTTGTCTTACAAAATGTCCTTGAACTTGGAAACCAAGTAATCGCTTCTCTTTCCGGCTGACCGCCCCATACAGAGAGGAACGCCGCAGGGCGGCAAGCGAAGCGGCGAAAAACGAATAAAAGGGTTTTAGGGCTTCGTTGATTGTTGCGTTGGCAACCCCACCGCAATGGTAGTGCCCTTCTCCGAACTTTTCTCTACCCAAACGGAGCCGCCGTGGAGGTCGGCGATCTCCCATACCAGTGAGAGCCCCAGTCCTGCGCCACCGTATTCCCGGCTGCGAGACTTGTCCACCCGGAAGAAGGGCTGGAAGATACTGCGCTGATACACCTCCGGGATGCCGCAGCCGGTGTCGGAGACGCGGAGCAGGAGCTTTTCCAACTCCTGAGTGACAGAAACCCGTACCGAGCCGCCCGGCCGGTTGTACTTGACAGCATTCTCCGTCAGGTTGAAGATCAGCCGGTAGATCAGTGCATCGTTGCCGGTCATAATGCCGTCGCCCTCCGCCGTCAGCGTGACGCCGCGCTTTTCCGCCAGCGGCGCGAGATCCGTGAAAATCTCCTCAATCATGGGAGCGAGCTGAATCCGCTCGTTCCGCGCCACCTGCCGCAGATTGCTCATCTCCAGCAGAGTCTTGGTCATCCGGGTCAGCCGCTCCGTCTGCTCCCGCAGAAGGGCGAGAAACTCCGCCGTCTCCGGCCGCACGTCGGGATGCTCTGCGGAAAACAGCTCCAGCTGCGCCTGCATCAGCGCCAGCGGCGTGCGCAGCTCGTGGGCGGCGTTGCCGGTGAACTGCCGCTGGGCGGCAAAGGCTGCGTTCAGCCGCTCCAGCATCTGATTGAAGGAGCGGCTGAGCTGCGCAAACTCCGGAAGCACAGCTTCATCGATCTTCATATCCGCCAGGTTGTTCAGCTGCACCTTTTCCACCTGCGAGGCAAAGCTGCGCAGGGGCTTGAGGGCGTGGCCGCCGATGAAGTAGGCAAGAATGCCGCTGAGCAGCGTCACCACAGCCGTGATGTACCAGTTGGTGATGCGAAAGCGTCCCTGCGCGCCATTGACAACAATCGTCAGATCTCCATCGGGCGCTATGAGCTGCGGATCAAAGCTCGCCATGCTTTCCTCATTCGGAAGCACATTGCCGCTGCCCTGCAACGTGTCCGCGATTGTGTCCATATAGTACACGCCGGAGGAACAGAGCAGCAGATTCATAGCCACGCAGGTGACGCCGATGAGCAGAACGGTCATCAGCGTGATACGCCACTGCAAAGAGATCCGCTTCATTCTTCATTGCCCCCCATCAGATAGCCCTCGCCGATGCGGTTGCGGATGGGATCGTAGCCCAGGGCGGCGCGGAGCTTTTTCCGCAGGGCGGAAATATGTACCCGGATGGAGTTGCTGAAGCTGTCTACGCTGTTGTCCCAGACGTGGTCTATCAGCTCCTCCTGGCTCACCGGCCGCCCCTGATGCACCATCAGATATTCCAGAATCCCCGTCTCCTTGCGGGTCAGCGTCAGGGTCTGCCCGTTGACGCAGGCGGTACGGGAGCGGGTGTCGAAAACCAGGCCTCCGCAGGTCAATAGCACATCCTGCTGGGTGAACTGCCGCAGGGTCAGGCTGCGGATGCGAGCCTCCAGCTCGGCCAAATGAAAAGGCTTTGCCAGATAATCGTTGGCGCCCGCGTCCAGCCCCTCCACCTTGTCCTCCACCTCG
>OLRR01002027.1_pt1 | contig 11563 bp, 7 predicted proteins | sample 1671941 | NCBI WGS metagenome assembly OLRR01 (sample SAMEA3136628, study PRJEB25190) | human gut metagenome
TTTGCCCCTGCGGGGCAAACAACCGCACGAGCGGGCCAGCTTTGCTGGCTGGCGGTGCTCGTTATGCGCCGCCAAGCGCCCCGAACCCCCGCAGGGGTGAACAGCAGCGCTGTAGGGGCGGCATATATGCCGCCCGCAACCTACCGCGGCAACCCGTCAACGGGAAAAGGGGAGGGCTGCCGCCCTCCCTTGCCCCTCTCGTCCACAAGCCGTTTACGGCAGTCCGTAGGGGCCGGGCATGCCCGGCCCTCCACCTTGCCATTACCACCCCGTATCCTTTGCATCGTAGGGAGGGGTCTTGACCCCTCCGCGGGGCGTTGGGGATGCTGCCCCCTACATTCATTGCCGCAAACCTCGCCGCCGTACCACCCCACAACCAAAAAATCCTGCCCACATCAACGCAGGCAGGACCTTATAGGGCTATTTATACCCCCGTATTACTTCCGGTCAATCGCCACAACCACGCCGGACAGTGCCAGCAGCGCCAGCAGGTTCGGGATCGCCATCAGGCCGTTGAACAGGTCGGCCAGCGCCCAGACAAGATCGACCTTCAAGGTCGAGCCGACCAAAATAAACGCGACCACAATGACGCTGTACACCGGCAGCAGCTTCTCGCCAAACAGCGCCTTGAAATTCGACTGGCCGAAGAAATACCAGCCGATGATCGTGGAAAAAGCGAAGAAGAACATGCACACCGCGATGAACACCGGCCCAAACCCGCCGAATGCCTGGCTGAACGCGGCCTGTGTCAGCGCTGTGCCGGTCAGGCCCTGCGGTACCAGCCCGGAGGTGATCAGCACCAGACCGGTCAGCGTCAAAACCATAAAGGTGTCGATGAACACACCCAGAATCGCCACGGCACCCTGATCCTGCGGACGCTTGACCTTGGCCAGCGCGTGGGCATGCGGCGTGGAGCCAAGGCCCGCCTCGTTGGAGAACAACCCGCGCGCCACGCCAAAGCGCATGGCCTGCTGCACGGTCACACCCGCGATGCCGCCCGCCATGGCCTGCGGCTCAAACGCCAGCACAAACACCTGCGCCAGCGCGCCGGGCAGCGCCTTGGCGTTGATGACCAGAATGGCGATGCAGCCCAAAATGTAAAATGCCGCCATGACCGGCACAACCTTTTCTGTTACAGCGGCGATTCTCTGCACGCCGCCCAGAAAGATGAACGCTGCAATGGCTGCCACGATGAGGCCAACCACCAACCGGTTTAAGCCGAATGCGTTGTGGAACGCGTCACCGATCGAGTTGGACTGCACCATGTTGCCCATAAAGCCCAGCGCCAGAATAATAAGCACCGAAAAGACGGTTGCCAGCACCTTGCCAACCTTGCCCTTGAACGCGGCGCGGATATAAAACGCCGGGCCGCCGGTCACATGGCCGTTCACCGTGGTACGGTAGTGCTGCGCCAGCACGGCCTCTGCATAGATGGTGGCCATGCCGAAAAACGCCGACACCCAGGTCCAGAACAGCGCGCCCGGGCCGCCGCTGACCAGTGCGGTGGCGCAGCCTGTGATGTTGCCGGTGCCAACCTGTGCCGCAATGGCGGTCGTCAGCGCCTGAAAGCTGCTCATGCCGTCGGCGTCAGCCTTTTTGCCGCGCAGCGTAAAGCCGCCGAACACCCGATGAACCCCTTCGCCAAAGCGGCGCACCTGCACGCCGCGCAGCCGCACGGTAAAATAGAGGCCCGTGCCGACCAACAAAAACAGCAGCAGCGAGTTCCACAGAACATCGCTGAACTGCTCGATCCATGCCGTAAATACTGCCATGTTTTTCCCCCTGTTATTACACCATTTTACTTTCCGTGCCACCGCCGCCGCAGGGCAAGTGACTTAATAACTATACAATGATTTGCGTATAAAGTCAAGTGTATTTGTTCCGCGTACAGCTTGGCAGCCTGAGGCATAAAAAATATTTTGCAGATCCTCCTCCGTGTAACATCGGGGACACAACTGCATGGTACACTGGCTGCAAACAGGAAAGGAGAAATGCTCCATGAAAAAGTATCTGCCCTTGCTTGCAGCCGCCTTGGCCCTGACCGCCTGCAGCGCTGCGCCTGAATCTACCCCCGCACCGATGCAGACACCTGCTGCAGAGAACGCTGCCGGCGAGGAAAGCGCAGCAGCGTTCCCCATTGGGGAACTGCGCGCATATAACGACTGGATGCCCTGCACAGATACAGCCTATTACACGCTGTATGACCAAGAGGGCACAACAAACCTTGTAGGGCTGAAGTTGGACTATGCCAACGGTGTGCAGACCAAGGTAATGTCGCTTGATTTAGCCAACGATGCTTTGTACTCTGATTGGTTTGTCACAAATGATAATGTGGCTCGCGTATTTTTGGCGAACGAGGACGGATCAGAGTTTCGTTTTAAGAGCTTTTACCCGGATGGCCGCAGTGAAGAACGGACTGCCAGTCAGGAAATTACGCCAGTTATTTATGACGAGTACGCGGCCTATGTCCTGCGCGACAAGTATGTCGCCAGACTGGACTGGCAGACCGGAGAGGTTACGAAATGGAGCGCATCCATCCCGCAGATAAACGAGATACTTGGCGTTGCGCACAACAAGGTAGTGCTGACCCGCATTGTATCCGATATGCCGCTGCCTACAGACAATGAAATGTATGAGGCTGTGCTTCAAAACTCCCTGATGGAATACGATCTATACGATGTATCGTCTAATGCGCTGGAAAAGCTGTTTGATGAACCGTACTACCCGGAGGGAGGCGGCAGCCGGAAATCCTACATGGGATACCGTGGTGATATGCTGTACTTTGACCAGTCGAGACCGGATGGCGATGATATCACAAAGGTTTTGTGGGGGTACGACTGTTCGGCGGGGACATTGCAGGAGTTATATGCAGAGAATTCGGCCGGATGTGTGGGCGGCTATAGCACCCCACAGGGATTTACACGCAGTGGGCAGCTGGAGTTTTTGTTTCTGCAAAGTACATCGGACACGCTGCATATTTACAAAACAGCCAACGGACAGGTGTACAAGGTGCCCTACCACGACCCGACTCTGGATGCGGCCTACGGCAATGCCGAAAATTACGGCCGTCCCATTGCCCTGACCGGCGATGGTCGGGTGCTTGTAACGGATGGTTATGTCCAGCGGGACGGTTACCCGGCGGATGCCTACAGCCTGATCGACCCTGACGCCTACCTCTCCGGCAGCACCGACTATACCCCGGTACAGATGTGGCAGGATGAGTAGGGGTGCGGCGTTCCCTACCTACAGATGAACCGCAAAAGGGATGCGTCGTCAGGCTGCGGGCCGGGCATGCCCGGCCCCTACAAGCAGGCGGAGGGTTTATGGCAACGATTGTAGGGGGCGGCGTCCTCGACGCCCCGCGGGTCAGCAGCCCTTCCCGGGTCGCATGTAGGGCGGCCAGCCCTCTGGCCGCCGTGGAAGCTTGCGGTGGCGGGAAGTGCCCGGGAGGGATGAATTCCTCCCCTACAAACAAAAGAGCAAGAGCCGCTCCACTCGGGGCGGCTCTTGCTGTATGGATAAAATTACTTATTCTTTTTGCTGGCGGCCTTCATGCGCAGGTCGTGGTCCAGAATGCGCTTGCGGATGCGCAGGTTCTCGGGGGTGACCTCAAGCAGCTCATCGGGAGCCAGGAACTCAAGGCAGCCCTCAAGGCTGAACTTGGAAACGGGCACCAGACGCAGGGCATCGTCACTGCCGGAGGCGCGGGTGTTCGTCAGGTGCTTGGTCTTGCAGACATTGACGGTGATGTCCTCGCCGGTCGGGGTGTAGCCCACGACCTCGCCTGCGTAGACCTTCTCGCCAGCGTTGACGATCAGGGTGCCGCGCTGCTGGGCGTTGAACAGGCCGTAGGTGACAGCGTCGCCGGTCTCAAAGCTGATGAGGGAGCCGGTGGAGCGGGTCTGGATGTCGCCGCACCATTCCTCGTAGCCGTCAAAAATCGTGTTCATGATGCCTTCACCGTGGGTGTCGGTCAGGAACTGGCTGCGATAGCCGAACAGGCCGCGGCTGGGCATACGGAACTCGATGCGGGAACGGCTGTTCATCATCTGCATGTTCATCAGGATGGCCTTGCGGGCACCCAGAGCGGTCATGACATTGCCCTGATAGACCTCGGGCACATCAATAACAACGCGCTCCATAGGCTCCATGACCTTGCCGTTCTCCTCGTGGGTCAGAACGTGCGGGGGGCTGACCTGCAGCTCATAGCCTTCGCGGCGCATCGTCTCGATCAGGATGGACAGGTGCATCTCGCCGCGGCCCATGACGCGGAAGGAATCATTCGTGGCGGAATCCTCGACCTTCAGGGCGACATCCTTCAGCAGCTCGCGCATCAGGCGGTCACGGATCTGGCGGGAGGTGACATACTTGCCCTCCTTGCCGGCAAACGGGGAATCGTTGACCGAGAAGGTCATCTCGACCGTGGGGTCGTTGATCTTGACGAAGGGCAGGGGCTGTACCTTGCTGGGGTCGCAGATCGTGTTGCCGATGGAAATATCGGGCAGACCCGCAAACGCAACAATATCACCGGCCTGTGCGCTCTCGATCGGCTCACGGCCGTTGGCCTTGAAGTCGAACAGCTTGGTGATGCGGCCGCTCATATGCACATCGGGGTTGTGCCAGTCGCAGACCTGAATCGGGCTGCCGACCTTGATGACGCCGTTCTGCACGCGGCCAACGCCCATGCGGCCGACAAAGTCGTTGTAGTCAACGCTGGAGACCAGCATCTGCAGCGGCTCATCAGGTTCGCCCTCGGGGGCCTTGACATACTTCAGGATCGTGTCGAACAGGGGCTTCAGGTCGGTGCCTGCGCTGGGATCGGTCCAGTCGTAGCTGGCGGTGCCGTTGCGGCCGGAGCAGAACACCATCGGGCTGTCCAGCTGCTCATCGGTGGCGCCAAGATCCATCAGCAGTTCAAGGATCTCGTCAATGACCTCGGCAATGCGGGCATCAGGACGGTCGATCTTGTTGACGGCAATGACGAGCGACAGGTTCTGCTGCAGGGCCTTCTGCAGAACAAAGCGGGTCTGGGGCATGCAGCCCTCGGCTGCATCGACCAGCAGCAGAACGCCGTTGACCATCTTCAGAACGCGCTCGACCTCGCCGCCGAAGTCGGCGTGGCCCGGGGTATCAACGATGTTGATCTTGACGCCCTCGTACTCGCAGGAGCAGTTCTTGGCCAGAATGGTGATGCCGCGCTCACGCTCAATATCGCCGGAGTCCATAACGCGCTCGGCCACCTGCTGGTTGGCACGGAAAGCGCCGGACTGCTTCAGCATCTGGTCGACCAGCGTGGTCTTGCCGTGGTCAACGTGCGCGATGATCGCAACATTGCGGAGATTTTCCTGAATCATATACGTTCCCTCTCAAAAATGAAAATGCCGATAGACTGATATTTGCAGGGGCAAAGCCCCAATATCCACATACTATTTTATAATACGCCATAATGTCTTATTTGTCAAGAATCGCAAAAAGCAAAAATGTGTGCTATAATAATCAATATTATAGGCAGGCTGTCCAAGAATACGCTTGTAGGGGCGCATTCCATATGCGCCCGCGGGCGGAGCAGAGCCCCGCCCCTACGAACAGCCTGGGGATAAGAGGGGCAATAAGAGAGGAACACACCTATGGCAAACACGATCCGCCACATCAATATCATCGGCCACCAGAACCCGGATACGGACTCGATCTGCTCCGCACTGGCGTATGCATGGCTGAAAAACCGCGGCAGCCTTAACGGTCTGTATGAGGCCCGCCGCGCCGGGCATGTAAACCGTGAAACGCGGTTTGTCCTGCAGCATTTCGGCATCGAGGCACCCCGCCTTTGCACCGATGTCAGCCCGCAGATCAAGGACATCGACATCCGCAAGCAGGCCGGCATTGACGGCGAGATGAGCGTGCGCGCCGCATGGAACCTGATGCGCGATGTCGAGATCGACACCCTCTGCATTGTGGACGATGAGAACGAGCTGCAGGGGCTTATCACGATCAAGGACATTGCCGATGCCAACATGGACCTCTTTGACACGGCCGTGCTGGCCGCCGCCAACACCCGCTGCACCAATGTGCTGGAAACGCTTGAGGCTGAGCTGGTCGTCGGCAGCGCCGACGCCCACATTGACAGCGGCAATATCTGCATCGGCACCAGCCCGGAAATCATGGAGGAGTTGGTCAAGCCCGGGGACATTGTGCTGGTCTCCAACCGGTACGAGACCCAGATGTGCGCCATCGACTGCGGCGCGCAGGCCATCATTGTCTGCTGCGGCTCCGCAGTGCCGCGCACCATCATTGCCCGCGCGCAGGAGAAGGGCTGCGCGGTGCTGGCAACCCCCTACAACACCTACGCCGCCGCGCGGCTCATCTCGACCGCTGCGCCGGTGCGCCACTTTATGCGCACGAAGGAGCTGCTGAAATTCAGCGTAAATACGCCGATTGAGGACGCGCAGAAGGTCATGGCAAGTGTCCGCCACCGGTATTTCCCGATTCTGGACGAGAACGGAAAATACTGCGGTGTCGTCAGCCGCCGTAACCTGTTGAACCTGCACCGCAAGCAGGTCATTCTCGTTGACCACAATGAGCGCACCCAGGCCGTGGACGGTCTGGACGAGGCGGAGATTCTGGAGATCATCGACCACCACCGCATCGGCAATCTGGAAACGACCGGCCCGGTGTATTTCCGCAATGTGCCGGTGGGCTGCACGGCCACGATTTTGTATCAGATGTATCAGGAGCAGGGCATGACCCCCAGCCGCGAGATTGCGGGCCTGCTTTTGTCGGCAATTCTGTCCGATACGCTGGTGTTCCGGTCCCCGACCTCCACCCCGCAGGACGAAGCCGCCGCCAAGGCGCTGGCCGATATCGCGGGCGAGGACATCCCGACATATGCCGAGCAGATGTTTGAGGCCGGTGCCGACCTGACCGGCCGCACGGCGGAGGATGTATTCAGCTCAGACTTCAAGGCATTCAGCCGCGGTGATGTCAAGTTCGGTGTCGGGCAGTCCACCTACATGACCGACAAGTCCCGCGCCGCCGCCGAGGCGCTTGTGGAGCCGTATCTGCCCGAGGCAAGCCGCCGCGAGGGCCTGCCGCTGATCTTCTACATGTTCACCGACATGAAGACCCAAAGCACCGACCTGATGTGCTACGGCCGCAACGCCGAGGAGATCATCCGCGATGCGTTCCATGTCGAGCCGGAGGGCAGCATGGCGCGCCTGCCCGGCGTTGTCAGCCGCAAAAAGCAGCTGATCCCCCCGCTGCTGGCAGCGCTGCAGGCCCGGCAGTAAGCGGGAGCCTCCCGGGAGGTCTTACTTTCTTTTGTGACCAAAAGAAAGTAACAAAGAAAAGTCTCGCTGTTGCGACGCAGCGAACCCGCGCCTTAAGGGCTGCTCGCCCTTAAGAATCCCAAAGAGGAAGTCGGAAGGTTCGGCGGCTAAACGGACGCAGTATTACTGTCCGTTCTTAACGCCGCCGAACCTTCCTCCACTTTTGAGTCGGGTGTTCCCCCGAACCCCCGCGGCGATAAACTTCTTATCGCCCTGTAGGGGCCGGGCATGCCCGGCCCGCAGCCTTGCGTCAGCTCCCGGTTTCGCTTTGTGCCCCCTTGTATGTTACATCGTAGGGAGGGGTCTTGACCCCTCCGCTACCTGCCGTTAAACTGCCGTCAACGGTTCATCCGTAGGGGAGGAATTCATCCCTCCCGCACACCTTTCCGCTGCCGCAAACGGCCACGGCGGCCAGAGGGCTGGCCGCCCTACAACCCCACTTAAAACCCCGCCCTACACACAAAAAAGGACGCACAACCGTAAAGGTTGTGCGTCCTTTTTTTATGCCAACTTTTTTATGGCTTTGCCAAGCGGGCGGCTTACCGCTGTCAGCACGGCGGCCAGCGCAAAGCTGACGGCCAGATACACCGGGAACATCCCGGCCAGCGGCAAATTGAACCGCGCCACGAACCGCAGGAACACCAGCGTCAGCAAGACATGATGCACCAGATACACCCCGTAGCACCAGCCTGCCAGCCGCCGCAGGGCGGGGCGGAACCGCGCAGGCATCTGCTGCCCGGCGGCGTATACCGCCCAGAACAGCACCGCCGCCAGCACCAACAGCACGGCCAGACGCGGCACTTCGTCCACCCACAAAAGCGGGCAGACCGACAGCCCGATATACAGCCGATAGGACGGAAAAGCGTTCTTTTTCAGCAGCGTGCCGAACCACACCCCCAGCGCAAACGCGGGCAGGCGGCCCAGCACGGTGTGCCCGGCCTCCCACGGGGCGGGGCAGATGAGCGGCCAGACAATGGCCAGCACGGCCATGCAGGCGGCCAGCGCCCTGCGGCGCAGCTGCGTCTCCATGCACCACAGCAGCAGCGGGAACACGAGATACAAAATCAGGATAACGCCCAAAAACCACTCACCAATTTTGTAGAAGGTGACAGTCACGGGGGTCAGGTAGCCGTCCAGCCCCAGCAGTGAGAAGATAACTCGCCAGCGCGGAATGTCGGCGTTGTTGCAGTGCAGCACCTCGCCGTAGAGGAACAGTGCCGCAAAGCCCAGCCAGAACGCCGGGTAGGTGGCGGCGGCACGGCCCGCAAGATAGCGCCGCAGGGCAAACCGCCCCTGCCATTGCAGACAGAGCGCCGCGCCCGAAAGCAGGAAGAACCACGCCAGCCCCAGCTCCACCCAATCGGCCATGCCCCGGCCAAGCAGCGCCGTGGGCACTGCAAAGCCAAGGCGCGCGGCCTCAATGCAATAGTGATAGCACAGCACCGGCAGCAGCGCCGCCAGACGGACCACATCCAAGCCGGGCCGATAATGCCTGGGCATCTCAGGCAGCGACAGCGCCGAAGGCGGATACACCCAGCACACTCAGCGCGCCCATGATGCAGCCTGCCAGCAGTACGCCGCCCATGCAGGCGCGGACGCTGGACTTGAAGTCCATGTCAAGCAGGCTGGCGGCCAGTGTGCCGGTCCACGCACCCGTGCCGGGCAGCGGGATGCCGACAAACAGCAGCAGCGCCCAGGGCAGGCCGCGGCCGGCCTTGGCCTTCAGCTTCTCGCCGCCCTTGTGGCCTTTTTCAAGGCAGAAGGTGAAAAACTTGCCGATGACCGGCTTATCTGCGCCCCACTCCAGCACCTTGCGTGCAAAGAAAAAGATGAACGGAACCGGGATCATGTTGCCGATGATGGCAATGATGTACACCTGCCACAGCGGCAGGCCCAGCCCCACGCCGACGGGGATCGCGCCGCGCAGCTCAATGATGGGAACCATCGAAATGAAGAAAACGCTCAGATACTTTGACAGCATTTGAAAACCTCGCTTAGTCGTTAAAACAATAGTACAGACAAAATTAATTATACAGGAGATTGCCGCCCCATGCAAGGGGGCGCAGTGTAAAATCGGCGGCAAAATCCCCCTGCGGTTTGGTGCAAACTGTGCAGTTTCAAGTGGATTTGCAAAGAGGGGGCAGGCCGTAAGGTTTACTGCTGCCGCAAGCGGCCACGGCGGCCAGAGGACTGGCCGCCCTACGCATGGCCCGCAGGGCGTGCCCCCTTGACAAAGGTAGTTAGTCTATGCTATCTTATAGGAGGTTAGAAAAAACTAACCAAATAGTATCGCAATGTCCCATTCCGGGCATACTGGAAAAGAGTATTCATAGAAAGGATTTTGCACCATGAGCTATCTTGAAATTGAAAAGGTCATTGGCCGTGAGATCATCGACTCCCGCGGCAACCCTACGGTTGAGGCCGAGGTCTGGCTGGCGGACGGCACCGTGGGCCGGGGCGCGGCCCCCAGCGGCGCATCCACCGGCGAGTTTGAGGCACTGGAGCTGCGCGACGGCGATAAAAGCCGTTTCGGCGGCAAGGGCGTCAGCAAGGCGGTGGAGAACATCAACACCGTCATCAACGCGGCGCTGGTCGGCCTTGATGCCGCCGACACCTACGCCGTGGACGCCGCCATGCTGCAGGCGGACGGCACAAAGGACAAGTCCAACCTCGGCGCAAACGCCATATTGGCGGTGTCCATCGCAGCAGCCCGCGCGGCGGCCGCCTCACTCGATCTGCCGCTCTACCGCTTTTTGGGCGGTGTGTCCGGCAACAAGCTGCCGGTGCCGATGATGAACATCCTGAACGGCGGCGCCCATGCCGCCAACACCGTGGATGTGCAGGAGTTCATGATCATGCCCGCCGGTGCGCCCAGCTTCCGCGAGGGGCTGCGCTGGTGTACCGAGGTGTTCCACGCGCTGCAGGCGCTGCTGAAGGACAAGGGGCTTGCGACCTCTGTCGGTGATGAGGGCGGCTTTGCGCCCGACCTTGCCAGCGATGAGGAGGCCATTCAGTATATCCTTGCCGCCATCGAGAAGGCCGGCTACCAGCCCGGCAGGGATTTTGTGCTGGCCATGGACGCCGCGTCCAGCGAGTGGAAGGGCAGCAAAAAGGGCGAGTACAGACTGCCCAAGTGCGGCAAGGTGTTCACCAGCGAGGAGCTGGTCGCACACTGGAAGCAGCTGGTCGAGAAGTACCCCATCTACTCCATCGAGGACGGCCTTGATGAGGAGGACTGGGAGGGCTGGCAGCAGATGACGAAGGAACTGGGCGGCAAGGTCCAGTTGGTCGGCGATGACCTGTTTGTCACCAACACCGAGCGTCTGGCCAAGGGCATTGGCCTGGGCTGCGGCAACTCGATCCTCATCAAGCTGAACCAGATCGGCTCTGTTTCCGAGACACTCGAGGCGATCAAGATGGCGCACAAGGCGGGCTACACCGCCATTGCGTCCCACCGCTCCGGCGAGACGGAGGACACCACGATCGCCGATCTGGCTGTGGCGCTGAACACCTGCCAGATCAAGACCGGTGCCCCCAGCCGCAGCGAGCGCGTTGCCAAATATAACCAGCTGCTCCGCATCGAGGAGGACCTCGGCGCCGCCGCGCAGTACCCGGGATTTGGGGCGTTTAATATCAAAAAGTAATAACAGGGAAAATCTCCGGGCTCGACAAAAAGCGTGCGGTAGGGGCGGAGCAGAGCCCCGCCCCTACGCATTTGTAGAAAAGATCGCGCGTTTTTGTCGCAAGAAGCTTTGTAAAATTTCTGTAATGTTGCCGAGACAACATACGAAAACCCTGATTTTCTGGTATAGTATCTTTGCCGGGTGGGAAAACCCGGCTGTCCATAACTTAAAAGAGGTGCATAATGACAGATTTCAAACAGTGGGAAGGCTTTGAAGGCCGCATTTGGAAAGAGGAAGTCAACACCCGTGACTTCATCCAGAAGAACTACACCCCTTATGACGGCGATGAGAGCTTCCTCGCCGGTCCGACTGACGCTACCAACAAGCTGTGGGGCGCGCTGCAGAAATTGCAGAAGGCCGAGCGCGCCAAGGGCGGCGTTCTGGATATGGAGACGGAGGTCGTTTCCAGCCTGACCGCCTACGGCCCCGGCTACATCGACCCCGAGCTGAAGGACCTTGAAAAGGTTGTCGGCCTGCAGACCGACAAGCCGCTCAAGCGCGCCTTCATGCCCTACGGCGGCATCAAGATGGCGGAGCAGGCCTGCACGACCTACGGCT
>OLRR01002028.1_pt1 | contig 11562 bp, 7 predicted proteins | sample 1671941 | NCBI WGS metagenome assembly OLRR01 (sample SAMEA3136628, study PRJEB25190) | human gut metagenome
GTTTCCAAAGGGCGATCGCAAAGCCCTTTGGTCGCTCCCGCAGGAGCGAAATCCCCTGCGACAAGAAAAATCAAGTCACACAGGAAAAACACACGCCAAAATCCGCATCGCGAAAAGAGGTTCCGGGGAAAAATCGCAAATTCCCCTATCGTCCATTTTACCACGAAAATCCGCATTTGAAAAGCCCGAAAATTCCCCCAATTCCTTGCCATCCGCGTCATGGCGCATCAAAATAGGGCTGCAAAAGCGCATTTGGCACGCTTGCAGCCCCGCTGATTTTATTCCGCCACAATCGCAATGGCGCTGTAATTGTCCGCTTCCTCGTCGAAGCGCTGCGCATTGGATGCTGGAGAACGCGGTTTGGGCGGCGCTTGAGCGGAAGAAAGCGTGCGCATAACGGCAATCAGGACTCGTCAGCATATCCTTCCACATACCCCGTCGCCACGCCCTCATACGCATTCGTTGCCGGGTCGAAGGATTTGCGCGCCTGCACCGTCAGGCAAGTGCCCGTGAATCGCAGCAGCATGTCCACGCCGCAGGGGGCATCGTCGATGATTTGGCAGCGGACGCGCAGCAGATTCCCGTTTTCATCCGCCGACACCCAGCCGCCAGAGGATAACATTGTGCGCCCCGGCCATCCGGGAAATTCATTTACGAGGTTCTCCCCCAGCCCGAATTGCAGCGGATGCCGCCCGCGCGCGTTCTCCCAAATCAGCGTGTTTCCCCGCAGTTCCACGCGCTTGAGCCCCAGCGGGTTCGGCGCGGCGAAATGGTACACAGGCGACGCATCCAGCGCGCACGCGGGATTGTTCCCCAGCGGCTGAATTTCGGGCGACAGGCGCACGGGCGACATATCCTCCATGCCGCAGTAGGGGTAGATTTCGTCGAAGAAGGCGTTGTAGATGCGCTGCACGCCGATGGGGTCAAGGCGTGTGTCGGCAATCGTGCACAGGCAGACGTCCTTCTCCGGACACACCACGGCAAGCTGCCCGCCCAAGCCGTACATCGCCCAGCCCGCGCGCGTCATCCACACCTGCCAGCCGTAGCCATAGCGCTCTTCCTCGTTCGCGCACAGGCAATTGTCGATGTGCTTTTTCGTCATCTCCCGGCAGAACCATTCCGGCAGAATTCCGCGCCCGCCGTCCATCACCAGCCGCGTCACCTTGTGCAAATCGCGCAGGGACATGCACAGCCCCGTGCCGCCCTGGCAGGTGCCCGCGGGGTCGCGCAGCCAATGCTTCTCGTCGTCTGCGCCAAGGGGCGTGAACACCCGCTCGTTCAGGTAGTCCATCACCTGCTGCCCGGTCAGCCGCGCCACCAGCGCCGCCAGCACCTGCGAGCAGCCCGTATCGTAGTGGAACACCGTGCCCGGTTCGTGGGTGGGTTCGGCGGTGAAGAACGGCTTCGTCCAGTCGTCGTCGGTTTCGCGGTAGACGGTAGCGCGGTAGCACGTCGCCATCCGCAGCATATCGCGGATTTTCAGGCGCATCAGGCGCGCATCCGGCTTTTCGGGCAGGAAGTCGCGGAAGTAGTCGGCAATGCGGTCATCCAGCGAAATTTTTCCTTCGTCCAGCAGAAGGCCGATGGCAAGCGCCGTCATGGATTTCGACACCGAGTACATCCGGTGCGCCTTCCCCTCCTCAAAGGGCGGATAGTACGCCGTCGCCTTCACTTCGCCCTGCACGTCAAGGATGAAGCCGTGCATACACACACTTTCGCGCTTCAGGCGGCTCACAAAATTCTCCACGCGGGTTGCCAAACGCTGGTCAAGCATGGGGTTCACTCCCTTCGTAGGCACAGGCCGCCTGAATGTACGCGCCCGTCCCCTTGATGTCGTAGCTGCCTACGGTTTCCGAAATATAGTAGTCATACGACCCGTCGCGGTACGCGTCCGTTTTTCCGCCCAGCCCCGCGCCGTAGCACGTTTTCGCCAGAAACAGCGTGCCATCCCGCATCTGCCCGACGAAATGCCGCTGAATCGCCCGGAAGCTCTCCTGCGCCGCCGTCAGCATCCAGTCAGGCAGCTGATGATTCGCCGCCGCCTTCAAAATCGCCGCCGTCATCAGGCACGAGCCGGAGGATTCCAGGTAGTTCCCCTCGCGGCCGGGGCAGTCCAGCACTTGCAGCCACGCGCCATCCACGCGGATTTCCAGCATCCGCGCGCTGATTTTCTCCATCAGCGCCCGCAGCGGCTCAAAGCATTCGTGATTTTCCGGCAGCAGCGCCAGCACATCCGCCAGCCCCAGCATATACCAGCCGACAGCGCGCCCCCACGCGTGCGCCGACCGCCCCGTCTCCGGGTCTGACCACTGCTGCGCGCGGGATTCGTCCCACCCGTGGTGATTCAGGCGCGTTTTCGGCTCATAAGTGTGCTCATATGCCAATTGCAGCTGTTTCGCCGCGTCGCGGATACCCGCATCGTCCTCCATCATCAGGCAGTATTCCACATAGAACGGTGCGGACATGTGCAGCCCATCCAGCCACATTTGGTATGGGTAGCACTTTTTGTGCCAGAATCCCCCGTCGGATGTGCGCGGCTGACGGCGCAGCTGGTCGCGCAGCACGTCCGCCGCCCGCAGGTACTTTTTATCCCCCGTCGCCTTGTAGAGATACAGCAGCTGCCGCCCATTGCAGATGTAGTCCAGATTGAACTCATCCAGCGTGTAGTCGCGAATCGCGCCGCTTTCGTCGGTCACGAACGTGTCCATTGCGTCCTTGATGTAATCGAAATACTTCTTTTCGCCCGTCATGGCGTACAGCGCCTCCATGCCGCGCCACGCCACGCCATAGTCATAGCTCCATCGGCTGGTCAGCAGGCCGTAACGCTTCATCAGGCAATCCGCCATTTTCGCGGCGGATTTCGGCAGAAACTCCTTCATTGCGCTTCCTCCAACAATGTCTGTGCAATCCGCACGGCGCGTCATTTTTCCTTTATTATCATACCATGAACACAGCGATAGATAAAGGGCTTTCCGGAAAATTCTCATCAAAATCCTTTGCCGTTCCTGTCCTTTGTGCGGTGTTACCTTAATTTATGCTGTTTTCTTTGTAGATTCCGCAAAAAGTGCAGCAAACCGTTGCCGTTGTGATATGATGCGAAACGAAGGCGATGTGGTTGAAAAATCGCCAAATAAGAATGGAGGAATTTCCATGAAGAAGCTGCTTTCCATCGCTCTGTCCCTGTGCCTGCTCCTGTCCGTCGCGCTGGCGGACGTCACCCTGACCAAGGTCTACAAGACTGAAGACCTCGTGTCCAACACCTTCCACAACGGCTTTGTGACCGCTATCGGCATGACCGGCGAGAACACCGTCGTCCTCAAGGATGACGGCACCTACGAGTACACCAAGCGCCTGATGAAGACCGCGGAAGACGGCACCGTGGCGGCGGACCTCGTTTACACCTTCACCGGCACTTACACGCAGGATGGCGACACGGTCGTTTTGATGTTCCCGACGGCTGGCACCGCGTCTGAAAACTGGGGTCCTCTGGCGGGCTCCTACTTCCAGAACACGGAAAACGCTTCCTTCGCGGACAGCGACTACGCGGCGGGCGTTGTGCAGTGCAAGGAAGCGGAAAGCCATCTGATTGCCGACCTGTTTGAAGGCCCGTATCTGCTGGACAGCCTGACCACCTCCGACGCGGCGTTTGACGCGGAGGAATGCACCGTGACCATCACCGTCAGCGGCGACACCTTTGACTATGTGATTACCAATTCCGACGACGACTAATCCTTATCCCCAAAGCGTTAGTCGGTCCGGAAAATCCTCGCGGGGAGGGCGATACGCCTTCCCCATTTTCTTTCGCATGAAAAGGAGAAAATCATGAGTGCTGCGAAGAAGGGTATGAAAAAAAGTACCTATTTAATTATCTGGACGCTGGTGATTGCGCTGCTGTGCAGTGCCGTCGGCGTCGTCAACTACGAAGCGCTGTACTGGGATTCCGCCCTGACGCTGTACTTCGGCGAAGTCGGCGTGAAGAACGTTTCCACCGTGACGTTTGACACGGACGACCATGCGCAGGTGGCGAACCTGATTGTCGCCGAAGGCGCGGTGCTGCTGAAGAACGAAAAGAACGCGCTGCCCATGAAGGGCGGCAAAATCAGCCTCTTTGGCATCGACAACAAGAACGGCGTTTTGCAGAAGGTGCTGGAGGATGAGGGCTTCACGGTCAACCCCACGCTGGCTGCCTTCTATGCCGCGTCCAGCCATTCTTCCGGCGCGGGCAGCCTGTCGGCAGGCAACGGCTCCGAAACCGGCGGCTGGGTGATTGACGAAGTGCCGCAGAACGAATATACGGCGGACGTCAAGGCCTCCTACAAGGATTACAACGATGCTGCCGTCGTCGTGCTGATGCGCACGGGCGCGGAAGGCAACGACCTGCCGTATGACATGTCCCGCTACGGCGGCTCGGCGGATGAAAACTATCTGGAACTGAACAAGGACGAAAAGGAACTGCTTGCCGAGGTGCATAAATCCTTCGACAAGGTGATTGTGCTCATCAGCTCCGCCAACGCCATGCAGATGGACTTTGTGGACAAGGCGGAATACGGCATTGACGCGGTGCTGTGGTATGCCCGTCCGGCGGGCGGCATCGGCTCGATTGCCAAGATTTTGTCCGGTGCCATCAACCCCTCCGGCCGTCTGGTGGACACCTATGTGCACGACAACCTGTCCTCCGCCGCCATGCAGAACTTCGGCGACTACCGCTATGTGAACGAGGATGGCTCCCTCTCCGGCTATTCCTATGTGAACTACGCGGAAGGCATCTATGTCGGCTACAAGTACTATGAAACCCGCTATGAGGATGCTGTGCTCAAGCAGGGCAACGCGGGCGATTACGATTACGCCGCCACCGTCGCCTATCCTTTCGGCTATGGTCTGAGCTACACTGATTTTGAGTGGTCTGACCTGAAGGTGGACTGGGACGGCGACCTCTGCACCGCGTCGGTCACGGTGAAGAACACCGGCTTCACCTCCGGCAAGGATGTTGTGGAATTCTACGTCCAGTCGCCCTACATCCCCGGCGGCGTGGAAAAGGCGGCTGTGGCGCTGGCGCAGTATGTCAAGACATCTGAGCTTGCCCCCGGCGAGTCGCAGCGCGTGTCCGTCACCTTCTCCAAGCAGGACATTGCCAGCTACGATGCAAAGGACGCCAAGACCTATGTGATTGACGCGGGCGACTGGTATGTGACCGCTGCCCACGATGCGCACGAGGCCGTGAACAACGTGCTTGCCGCAAAGGGCAAGACCACGGCGGACGGCATGACCGCAAACGGCAACACGGCGATGGCAGCCAAGTACACCGTTTCCGAGCGGGAACTGCTGAACAAGGACGCTGTTTCCGGCGCGGAAGTGACCAACCAGCTTGATGATATCGTCTATGCGGACAACACGGTGTATCTCTCCCGCTCCGACTGGTCTGTGATGGACAATAACGGCCTGGAATACGCCACCGGTGTTGCGAAGGGCGTATCCAACGTCGGCAACATTTCCGGCGACGTGCCGACCTATGTGATTTCCGACGACCTGCGGGCGAAATTCGAGCTGAAGGGCTTTGCAGCTTCTCTGAACCCGACTGACCCGACGGATGCTGCCCTGTATCCCGGCAAGGAAGGCTACACCTACGGCGCGAAGAATAATTTGAAGCTGATCGACATGGTGGGGCTGGACTACAACGACCCGAAGTGGGATCTGCTGCTGGATGAACTCAAGCTCTCCGAGATGCATCAGCTGTTCAACAAGTCCGGCTGGGGCTCTCTGGCGGTGGAATCCGTTGGCAAGCCCAAGACGTATGAGTATGACGCGCCGCACGGCATTGCGAACTTCCTGACGGACGCGGTCATCTACTCCTACCCCTGCGCAACAATGACGGCGGCAACGTGGAGTCAGGACGTTCAGCGCATCTACGGCAACGCCATCGGCGAAGACGCGATTGCGTCCAACACCGAGGGCTGGTACGCGCCCGGCATCAACATCCACCGCACCCCCTTCGGCGCGCGCAACTACGAATACTACTCCGAGGATGCTGTGCTGACCGGTCTTTGCTCCGCGGCGGTCTGCGCGGGCGTTGAAGCGCACGGTATGCACGCCTACATCAAGCACTTTGTCATGAACGACGCCGACACCAACCGCGCCGCCAACGGCTGTGTGGCTGTGTGGGGCACGGAACAGGCTACCCGTGAAATCTACCTCAAGCCCTTCCAGTATTCCATCCAGAAGGGCGGCGCACAGGGCATCATGCTGACCATGTGCCGCGTCGGCTGGCAGTTCACTTTCGGCTCCTATCCGCTGATGAGCGCCATCTGCCGCAACGAATGGGGCTGGCACGGCTGCTACATCACCGACTACACCACCACGATGAAGGGCGCTGGCGCTGACCAGTATCTGGCGGCGGGCGGCACGCTCATTCACGCGACCGCGGAACAGTCGCTCAGCGACGTTAAATCCGGCTGGTGCCGCAAGCTGCTCCGCGAAGCCGTGCATCAAATTCTCTACAACACGGCAAACTCGCTGGCGGTTGACCCCGCCTACGCGGCCATGCTGAATCAGGCGGATGATGCTGCGGAAGAAACGACTGCCCCGGCGGTTGAGGAGCAGAAGGGCTTCCTGCACGGCATGGCGTGGTACAAGGTTGTGCTGTACGGCTTTGACATTCTGATGGCGCTTGTGCTGGTGTTCATGGCAATTCGCGTATACAGCAAAGTGCCGATGACCGAGGAGCAGTTCCAGAACCGCAAGCGGATGAGCAAGAAGGGCAAGCGCATCATGTGGATTGTGATTGCCGTCGCCGTCATCGCGATTGCAGTTGTCTTCTACCTCTGGGCTTGGCCGCTGCTTGTCAAGGCGTTCAAGATTTAATACGATTTTCCGGGGCTTCGGAGTGTTCCGGAGCCCCATTTTGTACAAGAAAGCGTTGCAAGGAGGACATTATGCTGTCTGGGAAGAAAATCTTGTCGGCGGTGCTCTCTGCCGCCCTGCTGCTGCCCGCCGCCTCGGCGCTGGCGGAGGACGACGCGTTTGCGGCGGAAATCGAACGCCGCTATACCGCGCCCAGCATCGACAACCGCAGCGAAGTGCGCTGGTGGATGGCGGAAGCAGGGCATACGGACGAGACGATCCGCGCGGAAATTCAGGCGATGTACGACGGCGGCTTCCGCGGCGTGGAGCTGTGCGCGCAGGGCGAAGACGAAATCAGCGAAACGGACTACGGCTACGGCTCTGCGCAGTGGGATCACGACTTGAAGCTGGCAATGAACACGGCGCTGGACTTGGGGATGACCGTCTCGCTGACCTCCGGGACAAACTGGGCGACCGCCAACGTCCCCGGTCTTGACCCGCACAGTCAGGGCGCAAGCCAGATTGTCGTGGACATTGTGGAATACATCAAGGCAGGGGCGAGCCGAAACGGGGCAATCCCCATGCAGAAGAAAGTCGGCAGCAAGGTCTACCCCATTGAGCCGACGGCAAAGCTGATTGGCGTTTTTGCCGTGCCGCAGACGAGCGGCAACAAGGCAAAACCCATCGTGACGGACGGAACGGGCATCATCGAGCTGACCGACAAGCTGGTCTGGGAAGCGGACGGCACGATTACGCTGGACTGGACGCCGGAAAACGCCGAATCGAAGTACCGCCTGTTCTACTACTGGCAGCAGGGCGCAATGCAGGAATCCCACCCTGCCGCTGAAACCGCGTACTGCATCAACTACTTTGATGAAGCGGGCATTGAAGCGCTGAAGGAATACTGGCTGGCGCACATTCTGGACGACGAGGCGCTGAATGCCAAGATTCAGGCGGGCGACGTGCAGCTGTTCATGGATTCGCTGGAAATCAGCACCGAATACGGCTGCGCGTTCTGGTGCGACGACATGGCGGAAGAATTTCTGGCGCGCAAGGGCTATGACATTCGTCCGTACCTGTACCTGACCATCGGTCTGCCGGATCTGTTCTACTGGGATGCCGTGGACTACGGCAGCTATGATTTGGCGGACAAAACCATGCGCGAAAAGGTGCTCAACGACCTCTTTGACGTGCAGACGCAGCTCTACCGCGAACGGATGCTGGAGCCGCTGCGCGCGTGGCTGCACGAATACGGCATCAAGACCCGTGCGCAAATCAGCTATGGACAGCGGCTGGAAATCTCCGAGCCGATTATGAGCGTGGATTACCCGGAGGCGGAAATCCTCAACCAGAACAATCAGGTGGATATGTACCGCCTATGGACGGGCGGCGCGAAGCTGCAGAACAAGGTGCTCTCCTCCGAAACGGGCGCTTACGGCGGCTATGCCTATACCGAGCAGGATCACCTGATGGAGGCGTACAACCTCTTTGCGGCGGGCTTCAATCGCATTGTGTGGCACATCTGGTCTGCGCAGTACGGGCCGGGAACGGATAATCGCTGGCCGCATTATACCGCCAGCGGCGCGGTGTATGCCAGCTTCTACGCCTTCGGGCCGCATGAGCCGTCCAGCGTGGATTATCCGTCGTTCAACGACCATCTGGGGCGCATCTGCCAGCTGCTCCGCGAGGGCGTATCCCGCACGGATGTCGGCATGATTTACATGAACTATCAGCAGCCCATGCCGACCAGCGGCAACCACGGCGGCGAGAACTGGCTGCTTGACCACACGACGGGCTTTTTCCCGTCCACGACCTTGCAGGATAACGGCTATACCTACGACTACTTCAGCCCGGATTTCCTGACGGCGGACGGCGTGTACTACAACGCCAAAAGCGGCACGCTGGAGCAGGCGGGTTACCAGGCGATTGTGCTGTGGCAGGAGCAGCTGGCGCTGGACGGCGCGAAAGCCCTGCTGGATTTGGCAAAACAGGGCATGAAGGTGGTTGTGGTGGATGGCGCAGCCGTTCAGACGCCGTACAATGATGGCGGCGAGGCAGCGCTGGCGGATGTGATGGCGGAAATGAAGGCGCTTCCCAACGTCTATTCCGCAAAGGACGCGGACGACGTTGCCCGCGTGCTGCAAAGCGCCGGGGTGAAGCCTTACGCGGGCTTTGCCGAGCCGAATCGCCAGCTGCTGACGCAGACGCGCCGAGACGGCGGCACCGAATACCTGTATGTGTACAACTACTGCGACGGCAGCTATGTTTCCGTGTGGTCGCAGGGGGAAAAGCAGGATACGCACGGCGATACCATCACGACGGAAATGGTGGTGGACGGCACTTGGATTCCGTATCAGCTGGATGCGTGGACGGGCGAAACGAAGCGACTGGGCGTTTATCGCCATGAAAACGGCAGCACGATTTTCCCGCTGACGCTGGATTACGGCGACGTGGCGCTGTTTGTGTTCCGTGCGTGCGAGGCGGACAGCGAGCTCCACGCGGTCGAAACGAACGCGGCGGATGTTTGCAGCGATGGCAGCAGCCTGTCCGCCAAGGTCACAGCGTCCGGCGAATATCAGGCGCAGCTTAGCAGCGGCGAAACGCGGCAATTCGCGGCGCAGGTGCCGGATGCGTTTGAAATCACCGACTGGGATGTTACCGTCATGAAGCGCACGGCATCTGGGCAGGTGAACGAGCGCACGGAAACGCTGTTCGGGCAGACCATCACCGAAACGCAGGTGGCGACGGACATTACCCCCGTCACGCTCCATCTGGACGCCCTGAAAACATGGAATGAAATTCCGGAACTGGGCGAGCGCACGGTCGGTCAGGCGACGTACAAGGCGGTTTTCCAGTGGGATGGCACGGCGGACGGCGCGTATATCGACTTTGGCCCGATGAGCGAAAGTATGCAGGTTTTCATCAACGGCGAAAAAACGGGCGATCTGAGCATGACGAAAGCCGTCATGGACATCACGCCGTGGCTGAAAAACGGTGAAAACACCATTGAGCTGCTGTATTCATCGAGCTTGGCGAATGCAGGCGGCGGCGCGGGCGGCGGCGATTGGTACGGCTACCGCTACGGCTTGCAGGCATACGGCCCTGCGCAGGCGGTTGTTCACCCCTACTGCCTGATTCCGCTGGACTGATGCCTTCTCCCCTGCCTTTTGTCCTGTACCGCGGGGCAAAAGGCAGGGTTGCGGCAGGCTGGATGCGTATGCTATAATGGCACCGAAATGAAGGAGGGAAAATGAGCGATGATTGCATTCCTCGCGCAGTGGCTGGGAGAAAGCTATTCTTACCAAATGGGCCTTTCCGTTATAGCCTTTCTGGAAACACTGTCCGGTGTTGCTGTTTTCATTTTCCCGCTGAAGCACAAGCCGCAGTATGTCGTTCGTGCGACGGCGGGGATTGCCCTGATGGCGGCGATTATGATAGGCAGAGCCATCCTCCGCACGCATTTTCAGGCAATGCTCTGGTCACGCTTTCTGGGTGCTCTGATGGAATACTTGTCCGTGCTGCCGCTGCTGTTCCTGGCGCATGAAGGCACATGGTGTGAGCGGCTGAAAACGTGGTGCGCCGGATGTGCCGCCGTCCAGATTGCCGGCAGCCTGTACGCACTCGTGCTGTCCTTTACGGGCGCGGACGATACGCAGACAATGGCCATGTTTCCGCAAATCACCAATGCGGATGTGACACTTCTCATCTGGTTTGTGTTTCATCTGGCCGTCTGCTATCTGCTTCGGCTGCTGTTCATCCATCCGTCTGTGCAGTACCATGAAGATCGGAAATCGCAGATTCAGACCACATGGCTGTGCATCCTGTTCTTGTTAGCCAGTGTGCTGATTAACGCCGTGATGAGCGAATACCGCGCCGATTCACGGCCGCTCTATGAAATGCTGCGCTGCTGCCTGGTGTTCATGTGCATTTCTGTTTTGGCGCTGCACCACGACATTGTGCTGTTTTCGCAGAATCGGGCGGAAATCGAGGTGATGGATCAGGTGCTGGCGGAGAATCGGCGGCAGTACGAGACGATGAAGGCCAACATCGACCTTGTGAATCTGCGCTGCCACGACCTGCGCCATCAGCTGGACAAGCTGCAAAGCCGCCTGACCGAATCCGAAATTTCCGCCCTGCGGGAAGCAATCGACCTCTACGACAGCAATGTGAAAACGGGCAACGAGGTGCTGGATGTTGTGCTGTACAGCACGATGCTCAAGTGCATGGACAACGGCATTTCCTTCACCAGCATGGCGGATGGTGAGTGCCTGTCGTTCATGCGCACGCGCCACATTTACGCCCTGTTCAGCAATGCGCTGGATAACGCGGTGGAAGCGGTGATGCGCGTCAGCAACCCTGAAAAGCGGGTCATCAGCCTGCATGTCCGGCGGCTGAGCGGCGCGGTGGAAATTGCCGTGATGAACTACTACGAGGGCGAAATCAAGTTCAAAAACGACTTGCCGCAGACGATAAAGCCCGACGGACGACGCCACGGCTTTGGCACATCCAGTATGCAGTACATTGTCAGCCAATACAGCGGCACGATGAAAATCTCCGCCAAGGACAGCGTTTACCTGCTGGAAATCCGGCTGAACATCCCGGAAAAGGCGGAAAAAACGAAGACTCATTAAAAAAAGCAGGCGATTTGCCTGCCTTTTTTGGTTCTTCACGGACTCTTGGGGGAAGAGCAGCTTGGGGGCGCGTCTGCGGACGCGCAAAGTTACT
>OLRR01002037.1_pt1 | contig 11530 bp, 9 predicted proteins | sample 1671941 | NCBI WGS metagenome assembly OLRR01 (sample SAMEA3136628, study PRJEB25190) | human gut metagenome
GGCGGAGAAACTTTTAACCGCCGTTGCTGCGGGCTGTGCAAAACTTTGCTATATCATTTTACCCGTTTGGTGCACACCTGTCAATTCACTTCTCCGTCCCAAAACCGTTGCGCGCACCCAAAATCTGCGGTAAAATGATTTTATAATTTCAAATTTTCTCCGAAAGGATTTTTAGTATGTCCACCTCACAACCTACTCCTGTCCGCGGGCGGTTCGCGCCCAGCCCCTCGGGGCGCATGCACCTTGGCAACCTCTGCTGCGCACTTCTTGCGTGGCTTTCCGTGCGCAGCCAAAACGGCGAGATGCTCCTGCGCATCGAAGACCTCGACCCCGACCGCTGCACACGCGAAAAAGCCGAGCTTTTAATGGACGATCTCTCATGGCTCGGCCTCACTTGGGACGAAGGCCCCGGCCATGAGCGCACCCACGCCCCCTACTGCCAAAGCGCACGCCGCGAGCTATACGAATCGGCATTAAGTGAACTCCGCGCCAAAAACGATGTTTACCCATGCTTTTGCACCCGCGCGGAGCTGCACGCGGTCTCCGCGCCCCATGCGGGAGATGGCACGTTCCGCTACCCCGGTTTATGCCGAAATTTGACGCCCGCCGAAGCCGAAGAAAAAAGCCGCACGCGCCGCCCAAGCTTGCGTTTTCGCGCACCGGATAAATCCGTTACATTTGAAGATCTATACTGCGGCCCGCAAAATATAAATGTTCAGTCCACGTTCGGCGATTTCATCGTGCGCCGCAGCGACGGCGTGCACGCGTACCAGCTTGCCGTCACCGTAGACGATGCTTTAATGGGCGTGACGGAAGTCGTCCGCGGGCGTGACTTGCTCCCTTCCACCGGCTGCCAAATTCAGCTCTTTCACGCACTCGGCCACACACCGCCGCACTACGGGCACATTCCGCTGCTCGTCAATCGCGACGGCCGCCGTTTAAGTAAGCGCGAGCGCGACCTCGACATCGGCGTTCTGCGCACGCGTTTCACGCCCGAAGAACTCCTTGGCCGCATGGCAAATTTACTTGGTTTCCTCGACCGCCCGGAAAAAATCACCCTAACAGAGCTCATCTCGGTCTACAAAGCGTGGTATGAAACCGCCGACACGCCGAAATTTCCGAAAAATTGCGTTGTCCCCGACAATTTCGCCATAAAATAGCCTGCAAATTTTCCATCGCTCCCCATAATTTCGATTGACGCTTATTTGTGTATATGGTATGATTTTACTTGATATGTGAATTTGTTTTTCATAAATTTGTTACGATTGGGGAAGTTTACATGAAAGTCAATATCGGTACATATTCTTTCGGCGGCATCGCGAGCTATCTCGGCCTCGGGCCCACGCTGCTCGATAAATTCAAGACCATCGCGTCCCTCGGCTTTACGGGCGTCGAGCTGCTGCCGGTCGACCTCGATAACGACATCGAGGACATCAAAAAATGGCTGAAAGAGACCGGCCTTGAGGTTGTCTCCATCCACGCAGAGCCGACAGAAGAGATCGTCAAAAAGATTGCCGAGCTCGGCGGCAAGGCCGTCATCTGGGCAGGCACGCCGTTCTGCAACAAGGCTGAAGCCGTCGAAGTCGCGCACAAGCTCGACGAAATGGCAGAAATGGCAGAGCCTTACGGCATCAAGATCGGCTACCACAACCACAGTCAGGAATTCTTCATGGATGAGGGCAAAACGCTGCTAGAGCACCTGCTTGACAACAGCACAAAGTGCTACTCGCAGCTCGACTGCGGCTGGGCACAGAACGGCGGCTGCTATCCGCCTTCGTTCATCCGCCGCTATAAAAACCGCTTCGTCGCCATCCATGTAAAGGAAAACAGCAAGGTGCAGGGCCCCGGCCCGAGACCGGCTTCCCGCCACGCGGCAGAAGAGGCAGGCCGCGCCAATCCGTTTGCTAACGTCAAGGAAATGCCGCTTGAAGAGCGCCAGAAGATTTTGGACGGCTTCAACGCGCACATGAACAGCCCCGAGGGCAAGAAGCAGTTTGAGGTACAGTGCCCCATGGGCGCGCCGGAGTCCAACATGAACTGGCAGGACATCAAAGACGCACTCGACGAGCAGGACTTTGAAGCGTTCTGGGTTGTAGAGCGCGAAGGCTTCTACGACGAGCACGACAAGTGCATCGCCGACGACGCAAGGTGGATCAAAGAGAACATCCATTAAATTTCATACACACGAAAAAAGGACTTCTTTTCGGAAGTCCTTTTTTCTGTCTTTAAGTTGTTTACGCCGCCTTCTTATGACGTCCATGCTTTTCCATAAACGCCGGCAACGCTTCCATGCCCTGCGGCGTAACGGGGCGCACCCATTTGCCGGAGTACATGTGCCGCTGCATCAAAATGAGACGGATCGGCTCATCGATATAACAGCACGCAAACACGATAAGGAACGGCGCTTTCCACACAAGGCCCGTCAGGCACACCAGCGGCAGCACCATCGCGTACATAAACGCAATTTCGCGGATTGTGCCGAACGCCGCGTCGCCCGCAGCTCTATACGTATCGTTCTGCACCCAGTTGCACATGCGAATAACCGCCGCCACGCAGTAGATCATCAGCATGTGCGAACCGATCTCCATCGATTCGCCGGAAAGACTCATCGCGGAAAGCAGCGGCTTGTGGATACCGAGCAGCACCAGACATACGCACAAAATCGTGCTGCCGCACAGGAACACAAGGCGTTTTGCGCGCTCGTAGGCTGCGTCCAACTCGCCGGAGCCCACGCATATGCCGACCAAAACGGAAGCCGCATTTGAGAAACCGGCAAAGAAGCTGATGACCATGCCCTCCAGCGTGCGGAACACCGCGATAGCCGCAATGGCCTGTTCGGACTGTCTGCCCAAAACAACGTTGATAACCATGTTGCCCACACCGATGAGCACTTCGTTGCAGATGATGGGGAAGCACTTGACGAAGTAGATTTTCACCTGCTTCTTATTCCAGCGGAAATGCTTTTTAAAGTGGAACAGATACGGGTACTTCTGCGCACGCGCCAAAATCAAAATGACCAAAACGTTGATAACCGCCGCCAAGGATGTTGCCAGCGCCGCGCCGCGCACGCCCATCTCCGGCAAGCCGAACTTTCCGTAAATGAACACCCAGTTAAGAAAAATATTTGATGCTACCGAGGCGATTGACGCAAACAGCGGGATGCGCACGCGCTCCGTAGAACGCAGCAGAGCGCTCATTGCCATGGAAAACACCTGCACGGGGTAACCGAAGCCGATGATGCGCAGATATTCCGCGCCAATCACCTGAATGTTCTCCTTATCCGTATAGAGCTTCATCACGGTTTCCGGCGCAAAAATCGCAAAGACGCCGAATGTAAGCCCGACAATCATCATGCAGGTCAGCGTCAGGCCGTAGGAATGGTCGATGCCGTCGTCATCCTGCGCGCCCCAATACTGCGAGAAAAACAACATGCCGCCGCCGAAAAAGCCCCAGTAGCCCGCAAACATCAGCGAGGAAAACTGTGCGCAAAGGCCCACCGCGCCCACGGTCGTTTCGCCCAGCGGCGCGATCATCATGGTGTCGATCATGCTGCCGGTTGTCGTCAGCATGTTCTGCAAAGCCACCGGGATCGCGATGATCGCAAGATTTTTCAGAAATTGTTTCCACGCAAATCGCGTCTTCGTTTTCATTGTATTTTCTCCCCAAAACTCTAAAATTCGGCCCGCGAACCCCGCAGTGCCGCTTGTGAATCAGTATACCGTATTTCACGACAAACTTCAATCCTTATTCCGCCGAATTTCCCTGCTTTTTATAACAATCCCGACATGTTTTCAACCGTTTTAAAGCACGCTCACAAAGCAAAAATTGACCCCCTGATACCCATAAAGCAATGACGGAGGAAATGTCGGCTTCATGGGCCTTCAGGGGGTTGGCAAGTGTAGCTTGTTTATTTTGTTGTGCGCAGAAGATTTACTTCTTCGGCTGAATCAGCGGGTGGAAGCACATGACCTTTCTGACATCGTTCAGATAGGTTTCGCCCGGGCGCGATTTTCTGCATTCGTCCGTCGCATAGGGGCAGCGCGGTGCGAACTTGCAGTAGGTGATGGAATATTCCTTAGACTCCATATCCGGCAACGCCATGTCGTCATCCGCCCACTTGTCGCCGATACGCGGCACAGCACTCATCAAAAGCTCCGTGTACGGGTGTGCAGGCTCGTCCATGATCTCCTTGGCCGGGCCGTACTCAATGAGACATCCGCGGTACAGCGTTGCAATGTAATCGGATACATAGTATGCCGTGGAAAGGTCATGGGTGATGTAGATAAAGGAGACCTTGTACTTATCCTTCAGCTCCTTGAACAGGTTGACGATGTTCATTTTCATGGAAGCATCGATAGCCGCAACCGGTTCGTCGGCAATGATCAGCTTCGGACGGGTGATAAGCGCACGTGCAATGGAAACACGCTGCAGCTCGCCGCCGGAGAACTGGGTGGGGTATTTGCCCTTTACGACCGCCAGAGAGAGGCCGACGCTCTTCAGAGCATCATCTACAAGGTTTGTAGCTTCTGCTTTGTTTTTCGCAATGCCAAGGCGCAGCGCCGTGTTGAACAGGTAAGAGTCTACCGGCTTACGTGCGGAGAAAGACTCATACGGGTTCTGGAAAATCGGCTGCACTTCCAGCTTGAACTGCTTTGCGTCGTAGCTTTTCTTATCGCGGTAAGGTTGGCCGTCCAGCACGATGTCGCCCATATCCGGGTTGTGCAGACGCAGAACCATCTTACACAGTGTGGACTTGCCGCAACCGGATTCGCCAACGACGGAGAGGATGACCGGCTTATCGTTGTCGATGGAAAGCGTAACGTCGTCAACCGCAACAAGCTTTTTGCCACGAATCATACCGCCTACGCGGAAGATTTTGCTGACGCCCTTGATTTCAAGCAATTTATCAGCCATTCTTCTCTCCCTCCTTCTTCAGCAAATGGCAGGCTGCAAAGCGGCCCGGCTTAACTTCAATGAACTCCGGAATCTCCTGACGGCAACGATCCGTAGCATGCGGGCAGCGTGCTGCGAAACGGCATCCCGGAGGCGGGTTCTTCAGTGCCGGCGGACGCCCCGGAATACCGACCTTCTGGCTCTTATCGCCAACGCGCGGCAGGGAGTCAACCAGCATCTTCGTGTACGGATGGATCGGGTCATTAAAGATCGCATCGGTCGGGCCAAGCTCGATGATGCTGCCGGAATACATGATCGCCATGCGGTCCGTAATCTGATAATGCACGCCCATATCGTGGCTGACGATGACCATGGTGTTCTTGAGTTGCTTCTGCAAGCGCATCAGCATTTTCAAAATACCCTTCTGCACAACAACGTCCAGAGCGGTGGTCGGTTCGTCGGCAAGCACGACATTCGGGGACATAAAGGTCGCAAGCGCGATGATAACACGCTGGCGCATACCGCCGGAAAGCTGGAACGGATAAGATTCCAAAATATCCGGGGAAAGATTCAGCTCCTCGAGGTATTTTGCAACACGTGCGAGGGTCTGCTCTTTCGTTTCGTTCTTGCGGTCTTCCTGCGGGATAGAATCCAAAAACTGCTTTTTCAGGCGAACGATCGGGTTCAGAACGCTCTGCGCGGCCTGCGGAACGTAAGAAATGTTGTTCCACCAGGTCTTCTGAATGTTTCCGGATTCATAAGAAAAGGATTGTCCATTCTTTTCGCCGCTGAGGATAACCTTACCTTTGTCGATCTCCAGCGGGAACTCGATAATATCGTAGAGGGTCTTCAGCAGTGTGGTCTTGCCGCAGCCGGATTCACCGGCGATGCCGAATATCTCGTTATCGTGAATCTCAAAGTTCAGGTCGTTAAGGACGTGAACGTCACCGTCGATGAGCTTGTAAGAAGTGGACAGATTTTCGACTTTTAACATATTCGTTACCTGCCTCTCTTCATGGATAAGTAATCGTTATAGCCCGTAATAAGTAAGAACAGGCCGACAAACAGAATAACCGTTGCAACGATCGGTGCGCCGATCCAGAGATACTGCTTGTTGAAAATTGCGTTGTAGCTTCTTGCCCACTGAATCATGTTGCCGAGGGAGACAAGGTTGCCGGGGGAAAGACCCAGAACAGCAAGGCTCGACTCGGAACCGATAGCGGAAAGCGTAGCGTTCATAAAGTTGGAGAGCGACCAGGTCAGCGCATACGGCAGAATCTCGGTCACAACGATCTGCACCGTGCTTTCACCGGAGAACTTCGCCGTGTGGATAAAGTCGCGCTCTTTAATGCTCAGCGCCATGGAACGGATCTGGCGGCTCGGCCAAGCCCATGCGAACATGGCAAGCACAAGAGCCATCACAATCGTGGTGGAGCTGCCCTTCATCAGGGAGGTCATCATGATGAGGATCGGCAGAGACGGAATAACAACGAACGTATCCGTAACAATCATCAGCACGCGGTCTAAAAGGCCACCGGCAAAACCGGAAAGCAGACCGACAAAAACACCGACAACCGTGCCGAGGAATGCCACGATGAGACCGATGACGAGCGAGTTGTGGATAGCTTCAATCAACAGCCACACAACGTCCTGACCCATACTGGTAGTGCCCAGCCAGTGTTCTGCGGAAGCACCCAGCTTATTCGGGTAGGTATTGAACGTGAACGGGTTCACGTGCGGTACATAGTAAACAACGAAACCGATGATAAAGAATATCAGGGTCACGATAAGACCGAACTTCAGGCGGAAGTTGGCTGCTTTCCAAAATTTTGCAAATTTTTTCATTACAACTTCCCTCCTTATCAACCGTAACGAATTCTCGGGTCGATGAACGGATATATAAGGTCAACAACCAACGTCGCCGTGGAAATCGCCACGATGGAAATCGTGATACATCCGAGGATCATGTTGTAATCGGACTGCAAAATCGCATTTTGGATCAGCGTACCGACACCCGGGTAACCGAAGATGATTTCTGTCATGATGGAACCGCCGAAGACGCCGCCAAGGCTCATGGCCAAAGCCGTAATCTGGGTCAGGATGGAGTTACGGAAAACGTAGCTCGCACCGATCTTCGCTTCGGAAATGCCGCGGTAACGTGCATATAAAACGAAGTCTTCTTCTGCAGTCGTGCCGGCAAGGGACTTCATAGAGATAATCCACCAGCCTGTGCCGAGCAGAAGCATGGAGATGCCCGGCAGAACAGACGCTTTCAGAAGCGAACCGAGCCACTGTGCGAACGTGCCGCGGGTAAGCAGCGTTGTCTGGATTGGGAACCAGCCGAGGACGAACGCGAAGACAATCTGCAGAACAAGAGCGACCAGGAAGTACGGGATCGGGTAAATGCAGATCGCGATGCCTTCGAGGATTTTAGAGGATGTCTTGTTCTTGCGGAAACCTGCAAGCAAACCGATGAAGTTGCCGACGATCCATGCAAGCAGCGTGGTGGTCAGGGACAAACCGAGGGTGTACGGCAGGTTACGACCGATAATAGAGGTAACCGGCTCCGGATAGCTCATCAAAGACGGGCCAAAGTCAAACTGCAAAAGGCCATGCAGCAGGAAGTAGCCATACTGCTCAAGAAGAGTACCATCGAGACCGAATTGAATTCTAAGTTGTTGACGTAGCGCTTCCATTTCTGCCGGATCCATGTTGCCGGAACGGGATTGCATCTGGGCGATCATGTTCTCAACAGGATCAGAAGGGAACATACGCGGGATGAAGAAGATGAACGTAACGCCGATCAAGATCGTCAACGCCCACGCAAGGATACGCTGTAAAAAGAATGTTTTGAATTTCACAGCCACACTTCCTTATCTTATAGACAAATTACAACAGGATATTTCGGGAAATGAGAAAGAGGATGACGGACGTGGTCATGGGTATTCGGCACACGCCCTCATCCTCTTCAGATCATTTCAGATTAGTGCTATTGGATTTTCTCCAAGTATTCAAGCTATCAAATTAGCCCTGAACCGGCTGAATGTTCGGCAGCATGTACTTGAAGCAGCTCCACCACCACCACGGACCGTTATAAGCGTTCTCGGAGTTCGGGTAGCCTTCCCAGTATGTGCTGTTGGTCGGAACGAACTTTGTGCCGTTCGTGAAGTTGATAGCCGGCATTTCCTTAACAGCTTCCTTCAGGAATTCCTGATGCAGCTCATAGGATCTGTCGCTGGTCGGGTCGGTGTTCGCAAGCTCGGTGAGGATCTTATCAACAGTCTCATCGTTCCAACGAGCGCCCTGACCGGAACCGGTCTCACCAAGCGGCTTAATGAGGCGGCTGTCCCAACCGCTGATAGCGGAGTAGAAGTCCTTCAAGATACCGCCGGACGGCCAGTAACCTGCAAGATAGTAGTTGCCCTGGCCACCGTCAACGTCCCAAGTAGCGGAGCTCTTGGAAACGATGGTGCAATCGAGGCCGAAAGCCTGCAGCTGGTTGTAAGCAGCCTGAACGCCGCGGCCAGCCTGTGCTTCTGTATCAGCGAGGTAGCTGAGTTCGAGTGTAAACTTGGAACCGTTGAAGTACCAGCCGTCGTCCTTCTTCTCAAAGCCGGCCTTGATGAGGAGCTTTTCGGCTGCTTCTGCATCGTGCTTCCACCAGCCTGCGCCGAACATATCGATGAGCTCTTCGTCGGTGCCGGTTACGCCGGTCTTCTCCGCCATGCGCTTTGCATAGCCGGTGTCGTACGGCTTAATGGTGGTGCCATCGCCGAGGTCAAGCTCGAAGTTTTCAAGCCAATCCTGCATCGGGATGGTGTAGGTGTCCTGCAGATACTTTGTGTTGTTCATCAGCGGGATCGGGGCCGCACGGCCTGCGCCCTGGAAGATGTTCATGGAGATCTGGTCGATATCGAGTGCAAGGGTGATAGCCCAACGGAAGTCGGCGTTATCATACGGAGCGCCCTGACCCTGAGAGAACACGAGGCCCTTTGCGCCCGGGTCGTCAGCGGTTGCGAACGGGAATTCGCTGTACCATGCGGAGATCTTATCGTTCTGGCCCTGCATAGCTTCAAGCTCTTCCATCGTAACTTCGGCCAGCACGTCAACTTCGTTGCTGACCATCTGCATCTGTCTGGAAGCGGAGTCGCCAAGGTAACGGAACCATACGTACTTAGCCGGAACCTGGTCTGCGGTGTAGCCGTAGTGGTCTGCGCCTACAACACCGAGGGTGCTGTCCTGCCAGTCGTCACGGAGCTTGTAGAGAATCCAGTCGCCGTTCGGGTCATAGTCATCTACGGTGTACGGGCCTGCTACGACCGGCTGCTCGTCCTTATAGGTCGTAACGTCAGCCTGCTGGGAGTAAATGTGTTCCGGAACGATGCGGTAATCGGTGCCCCATACGGTGATGCCGTAACGCTGCGTAAAGCGCGGGAAGGATTCCTTCATCGTGAACTTAACGGTGTAATCGTCAACCTTCTCAACCTTATCGATGTAGAGGTTGGTCGCTGCGGAAGCACCGATCTTATCGTTTTCTTTGATCATGTTGAACGTGAAGACAACGTCATCTGCGTTCAGGTCTTCGCCGTCGGACCACTTAAGGCCCTGACGGATCTTGACGGTCCATTCCGTAAAGTCTTCGTTCGGCGTGCCCATGTCGGCTGCAACTTCAGGATACTGCTCACCTGCAACGGTGTCCATTTCCCAAAGATGTGCGCTCATCAGCTGATGAATACCAAAGCCCATGGTCGTACCGCTCATGTAGCTGTTGAACTGACCCGGAGTGTCGGTCGGAGTCTGGGTCTCAACGACAAGCGTTTCGTCGCGGTTTGTGCCAACTGCCGTAACCTGACCTGCGGCGGCATTCGTGCCGGAGCCGGTAGATTCGGAAGCAGAAGACTCACTCGCGGCGCTGCTGGTGCTGTCGGTGGAGCCGGAGGATGCTGCACTGCTTGTGCTGCCGCCGCCACCGCAGCCGCTCAGGATGCCGGTGACGAGCATGGCCGCCGACAGAAGAACAGCTAAGGTCTTTTTCTTCATAATACAATACCTCTCTTGTTTTGTGAACCTGCGGTTCATAATGTGTTGAGATCACAAAGCATACCCCACTTTGTGATCCCCGGTGTTTTGAATTCCTGCAAATCGCAAAATTTATAGGAATCCCGCCATGAACTTTGCTTCGCAAAATTCATGACCCCCTATTTATCTTACAGCGCTTGTCCGTTCACTGATGTACCTTTCCCCACACGCTCGCCTTTTTAGCATCCGGTACGGCGATGTGTGCATTCCACTGAAAGCGGCGGTATTCAGAACATTCAAACGCTGCGATAGCATCGGTCCATTGCTCCATAGCCGAAGACCAACGCTAATAAATAGCTTTAAACTGTAGAGCCAAGTGAAAAATAACCAAATTTTAATTCTGTTCTCGTTTTTTTATGTACATAGAATAACACTGTGTTCACGATTTGTCAATAAGTTTTCAAAAACTTTTCAGTATTTTCTCCAAATATTTTTTAATAATGTTACTTTTATAATGCCATATACAACAAAACGTGCATTTTGGGGAGCAATGTGAAATCGGTTTCCCATTTTAAAATTATGTAATTTTAATGTGCTTGTATGCTTTTGTACACTTTGATATTTAAATGCGCATAAATCAGCGATTTATGGGCATTTTCAATAGTTTCAATTACAAGCATTTCGTTTTCATCCGCTACTCATTCTAATTTCATCAATATTATGTTTACTATTTCTATTTATTTTAAACCGATGTTGTCTATACTGCCCTACAACACCCGAAAAAAGGTTAAAAAAACGGCTGCCGCACCCGGCACACCGTTCTTTTCACCCTATATCCTTTATCCTGTGGCTTATACTCGGTTTTATAGGTCTCCATTCTATACACCTATATTCTTATAAATGTACATTTCGGCGACTGAAACCGTTTCGGCATTTTTACCACCGGCTTCTCTGAATTCACCCCGGCAAACGAGCACCGCAGTATAGAAAACTTAACGCATGTTTGGAAGCTAAGCGCCCGGCTTTCCCCTTTATACTTCAAAGCACAATTTTCACTATTTTTCTCAAATACTTTTCAAATTCTTGTAAACTGTGTTATAATGGTAAAAATACTTGGCCGAAAGGCCGCTTTGCGCAATATACATGGATATTGCACAGGAGGTAAAGTTGTATGGAACAGAAAAAAGATTGGGTGAAGGATCTTATCGTGTATCAGGTCTACCCGCGCAGCTTTCAGGATTCTAACGGAGACGGTATCGGCGATATTCCCGGCATTTTAAGCCGCCTTGACCACCTTTCGGCGCTCGGCATCAACGCGCTGTGGCTCTCGCCCGTGTTCCGCTCGCCGAATGACGACAACGGCTACGACATCTCCGGGTACCGGGAGATCATGGACGAGTTCGGCACCATGGAAGATTGGGACGCGCTGTGTGCAGAGTGCCACAAGCGCAGCATCAAGGTCATTATGGACCTCGTCGTGAACCATTCCTCCGACGAGCATCCGTGGTTCCTCGAATCAAAAACCTCGCGCGATAACCCAAAAAGCGACTACTACATTTGGCGCGACCCGAAAAACGGCAAGGAGCCGAACAACTGGGCCTCCGTTTTCGGCGGCAGC
>OLRR01002039.1_pt1 | contig 11528 bp, 9 predicted proteins | sample 1671941 | NCBI WGS metagenome assembly OLRR01 (sample SAMEA3136628, study PRJEB25190) | human gut metagenome
ATCAAAAGGGAAACACCGTGAGTAAGAGCAAGAAAAACCGCTACATCGTCGTGGCGGGCATTATCGTCATCGTCGTCATCTTGGCCATCGCCTTCGTGAGCGCCGGCACCACGAACAATGTCATGAGCGTGGCTGAGGCTTCGCAGCCTGGGGCAGCCGGGCAAAAGGTGGAAGTCACTGGAAACGTCGTCGACGATTCCTATTCCATCAAGGGCGACACACTCACGTTCAGCATCTACGACACGAACGACCCCGAGGCAACGCTCAAGGTGGTCTACGACAAGGGCGTCGCAGCCACGTTCGGCAACGGCGTCACTACCATCTGTAAGGGCACCATCGGAAGCGACGGCACCTTGCAGTGCAACGATCTCGTGACGAAGTGCCCCTCCAAGTACGAGACGGCAACGGACGCGCTGGGCGTGTCGAAGCTTCTCGGCTACGGTGAGCAGATCTACGACAAACCCGTCAAGGTGCAGGGTGTCCTCAAGCAGCAATCGCTCGCCGCCGTCTCTGCAGACGTCCGGTTCATACTCGTCGACACCGACGACGGCGCTGAGCTGCCCGTCTCGTATGCGAGCGCCATTCCGACGACCGTCAAGGATTCTTCCGAGCTTATCTTGACCGGATCGCTCCAGAACAGCGGCGTGTTCGCCGCAACCGACCTGGCCGAAGCAAAGGGAAAATAGATACATAGATATGGTAATGATCGGACACATCGGGCTTCTCGTCGCCTTCGTCGTGACGGCTGCGGGTGCGCTTCTCCTGCTCGTTTCGACGATCCTTCACAAGAAGGGACACGAATCAGCGGAGCTCGTGAGCTTCATCGGCCGTGCGGGCGCCATCGTCACGTTCGTCGCTTTGACGGTATGCTGCCTCGACCTCGTCATCTGCTTTATGGGCGGCGATAACTCGATCAAGTACGTGGTCGAGGAGCGCAGCAATTCGTCCTCCGATTTGGCCTGGCTGTACAAACTGTCCGGGCTGTGGGCAGGGCGTCAGGGCTCGCTGCTGTTCTGGGCGTGTCTCATCTCCGCATTCAACCTGTACTTCGTGTTGCGCTACGACGAGAAGAAAGAGGCTCTCGACGACCTGGCGCTGTGCATCTCCCAGCTCGTGCTGGTAGCCTTCTTGAGCGTGCTGTTCTTCTCCGAATCCAACATGCCGTTCACGCCGCTCGATACAAGCTTTTTCGACGCGAACGGAGAGTTGATCACCGGCACGATGCTCGGCATGAACCCGCTTCTCGAACACTGGGCGATGGCGGTGCATCCGCCTGCCTTGTTCATTGGCTATGCTGGCCTGACCTTGCCGTTTGCCTATGCGCTCGCGGCGATGATCTTGGGCGACGATTCCGTCAAGTGGGTCAACCGCGTGAACGGCGTCGCGTCGTTTGCCTGGCTGTTCCTCGGCATCGGAATCGGTCTTGGCTCCGTCTGGGCCTATGTCGTGCTCGGCTGGGGCGGTTACTGGGGCTGGGATCCGGTCGAGAACGCAAGTCTGCTCTCGTGGCTCGCGTGCGTCGCTCTCATGCACAGCTTCACCCTGTATCGCATGCACGGCACGTTCAAGCGCTGGAGTGTCGTATGCGCATGCTTCGCGTTCATGTTCGTGATTGTCGGCACGTTCATCTCTCGATCGGGCATCGTGCAAAGCGTCCACGCATTTGCCGGCGACAGCGTTTCGCTCGTGTTGTTTGTCGCCCTCATCGTCGTTGCCCTGGTCGCAGCCGTGTTTGGCATGTTCGGCCGCCGCAAGTCGTTTGGCGTGAAGACACGCCACGAAGAGGACGGCAGCTCCTTCAGCAAGGAGATGGGCTATTTCCTCAACAACCTCATCATGATGGTGGGCACTTTCGTGCTCGCGTACATGACGATTGCCTCCGCGCTTCCCGCGTGGTTGCCGCTCGGCGGCCAGTCGCTGACTTCCGGGACCTACAACGCCATAGCGCGGCCGCTCGGCATCGTCGTGCTGCTGATCGTCGCCGTAGGCCCGCTTTCTGGCTGGAAGCACAGCGGGGGAGCGCAGTTCTGGAAGCGAGCCAAGGTGCCCGGCATCTGCGCTGCCATCGTGTTCGTGTTGCTCATGGTCTACTTCTTCACCAACCTCCTGCCTGCCTACGATACGACGATTGCGCAGGGCGGCACCGCCGCAGACGACCTGCTCGTCTCTGGCCCTGCGTGGTATTACAACGGGCTGGCGGTCGTGGGCTTTGCCGTGGCGAGCTTGCTCATCTTCAACAGCCTCTACCTCTTGATTCGCTCCGTTCGCGCCACGTTTGCCAACGGCAACGCTGCCGCTTTTGCCGATGGTGCGAAGGCACAACAACTCGAGAAGGCGGCAGCAATGCATGCCGAGGGCACGGCCACGCTCGCCGATCTCGGCAAGCTCGCGCAAGATGCCCCCTCCAAGCAGACGACATTCACGCAGGACAAGGACGCGACCGGTGGGTTTGCGCGCTTCAGGCGCCATGCGTCGGCAATCGGCGGCATGTTCTCGCATGCGGCGCTCGGCATTATCCTCATCGGCCTTATCGGCTCTTCCATGTACGTGAGCGAGCATGCGGGTTACCTCGCCTCGAGTTCTGATTCCGAGGCCGCGCAGACCATCCAGCTCAAAGACTACGAGGTCTCCGCTCAGGACGCCTACGGAAAGCAGATCGACAAGACGAACCTGTACTACACGCTCGAGCTCAGCGCCAAGAAAGGTGGCAGCGACCTTGGGGTGATGAAGCCCGGCATCCAGATCAACGCGATGACGCAGCAGACCAAGTACGAGGCCGCAGTGCAGTCGACGCCGCTCGAGGACCTGTTCGTCGTCTACCGCGGCGTCAACGAGAACGACGACTACTCGGTTGACGTGCGCGTGAATCCGCTCGTCTCGTTTGTGTGGGCAGGATTCATCCTGTTCGTGATCGGAACGGCTGCAAGCACGCTTGCCATCAGGCCGTCGAGGAAAGACGTCGATGACTAGGAACAGCGCCACGTGCTCAGATATCTCGTCCCATGCTCCTGCATTGCGCGTCGTGGGCATCGAGAAGCGCTTCGGATCCCGTCGCGTGCTGAAGTCCATCGATTTCGAGCTGCCCCAGGGGGCCTCGCTCGTCATATTCGGGCCCAACGGCGCCGGAAAGACGACCCTGCTGCGTATTCTCTCGACACTCGACCGACCCTCGAAGGGCACATGCGAAGCGCTCGGCTTCTCGTACAAGGAGCAGATCGAGCAGGTGCGCGGCCGCATCGGATTCATTACGCATAACCCGATGCTGTACCTCGATCTCACGGCGCGTGAGAACCTCGTGCTGTTCGCGCGCCTGTACGGTGTGGACGACCCGGGCAAGAGGGCTGACGAGATGCTCTCGCTCGTCGAGCTCAAGCATCGCGCCAACGACAAGGTACGCGGGTTCTCGCGCGGAATGACGCAGCGCATCGCCATTGCCCGCGCGTTCATCAACGACCCGCGAATCGTCTTTTTGGATGAACCGTACTCGGGGCTCGACCCCCATGCTGCAGGCATCGTCGACAGGATGCTCGCCGATGCGAGGCGGCGGTGCACGCTCGTGACCGTCAGCCATTCGCTCGAAAGCGGATTTGCTCAGGCGAGCCACGTGCTGTTGCTGGCAAAGGGGAGGCAGGTCATGTTCTCCGAGCAGTCCCAGCTGGATTACGACGAGTTCAAGAACGTGTACTACGAGCAAGTGGGAGTAGGTGCATAACACCCCATGGCTGGAAAGGTATCCGCTTTCGCGCAATTCAAGATTCTCCTGGGCAAGGACCTGCGACACGAGATGCGCACGCACGAGATGCTCACCTCCATGGGCCTGTACGCCGTGCTCGTGCTCATCATCTTTGGCGTGGCGTTCGCGCAGCTCGGCAGGGCAGTTGACGTGGCGCACCTTTCGGGTGGTCTCGTATGGGTGCTTATCGTGTTCACGTCTCTGTTCGGCCTTGGCAGGTCGTTCTCCTACGAGAAGGAGGCGTCGTGCATCGAGGGCATTCTGCTCGTCCCCATGGACCGTTCGGTCATCTACCTGTCCAAGCTCGTGTCGAACCTGATCTTTCTGTCGGCTGTCGAGGTCATCGCCTTGCCGCTGTTCTACTTCTTTTTCATGACCTCGGTCGCACCCGCCCCTTCGTTTCCGTGCTCCATAGCCCCGATCGTCTTGGGGTCTATCGGCATCTCCGCCGTTGGCACGCTGCTCTCGAGCATCACGGTCAACGCCCGCTCCAAAGACGTGCTGCTTGCCGTGCTGTTCATTCCCGTGGTGTTTCCGCTGCTCTACGCCTGCGTGGCCTCGACTACTGCGGCGTTGGTCGGCGCCGAGGCGTGGGTTGAGACGTTTCGGACCGGCGTGCTGCTTGCCGGCGCTTACGACATTGTCATGACGCTCGCGTCGTGGGTCTTGTGTGATTTCGTCATTAGCGCGTAGATTGGATTGACACTGTGAACAACAAGCTACTTGAGGCTTCGAAGATCGATCGGTACGTTCCCGCACTGCTCGTCGTGGGCGCCCTGGTCTCTGCTCTCGGGTTCGTGCTGGCGTTTACCGTTGCCCCACTGGTGCACGGCGCTGCCGTGACCCCAGAGCTCATCGCGGGGCAGCTCGTCGCAAACCAGCTGCTCTTCTCGCAGAAGATCTTCTACTTCCACGTTCCGGTTGCCATGAGCTCGTTCATTGCGCTCATCTTCACTGCCTTTTACGGCGTGCGCTACCTCATGACGCGCGACGAGGGCTACGATGTCCGCGCCAAGAGCGCTACCGAGGTCGCGCTCGTGTTCATGATCGCGACTATGGTGACGGGCGTGCCGTGGACGAGATTCGAGTGGGGCGTGTGGTGGAGCTGGGAGCCGCGCCTGACCACCTATCTCATCCTCATTTTGATGGCCATCGCGTACTTCATTTTGCGCACGGCCTTCTCCGACAGCGAGAAGCGCTGCTCGTATGCGAGCGTGTTCGGGATCATCATGTTCATCGATGCCCCGATCTGCTTCATGATTACGCGTCTCATTCCATCGAGCACGCATCCTGTCGTGTTCCGCACGGATTCGGGCCTTCCGCCAGACATGCTCGTGCCGTTTCTCGTTTGCATGCTCGGCATTGTCCTGATTGCCTTTGCGCTCTACCGCGTGAGGCTGCGTCAGTCGCTGCTTTCGCTGCGCATCGACCGCCTCAAAGAAGAACTCGACGAACTGGAATAGGAGTACCGAAAAATGAATGAGATTCTGAATTCTGTCTATGGAGCGGTGCTTCCGTCCGCGCCCTATGTCATCGCCGCATACGCCCTCATCTGGATCGCGCTGTTCGTCTTTGTCGCCATCGTGGTGCGCGGCTTCAAGAAGAGCGAATCTGATATCGCGCTGCTTGAGGAACGCGTCGAGGAGCTTCGTGCCCAGGGGGATGCCTCCGAGAGGGAGCGTTAGAAACCGCTGCGGATGCAGCGCCTGCAAACGAGGCTGCGACGCGGAGTGCGCCGCAGCGTTCTTTATTTGCGGGGATCGCTTTCCTAGTCGCTCAGGCCCATCTGCAGAAGGTAGACTTCCTCGCGCAACGAGTGGGCGTCTTCTGCCGTCAGGTTGCCGGCCTCGTGCTGTGTCTGTATCTCGTCGAGTTCGAGACGCAGCGCCTCGGCTTGGACCTGCGCGTACTTGATGTCGAAATCGTCGTCTTTCTCTTCTTTGGTCTTCTTGCTCGAGCTCACGCGCAGAGAGCCGGTATCGGAGCGAACTATGACCGTCTGGTCTGGCAGGTGCTCCGCGCTTTCGACGATGCCCTGCTCGCGGTTGAGGGTGCGCAAGCGCGCCTCGAGCATGGTGAGGATGGGCTCGTGCTCGCTGAGCAGCGCCTCTGCGGCATCTGCCCTGTCCTGGTCGGGAGACTCGAGGGCCTGCTCGAGGTAGGCGATGGCCACACGTTCGAGTCCGATCTTGAAGTTGCAGCGGTTGCGGCGCACGTTCGCATCGTCGCGGATTTTGTACTCGATCTTGTGCATGACCGTCGTCGTCGAGTTGAGCGAAGGCGCGTTTTCCACCGCCCTGTTTCCAATGCGCTGCTTGCGGTAGAGGTTCTTCTTCAGCTTGGCGATGCGGCGCAGATAGGTTTCGCCGAGCCTGCGGTCGACGTTTTCCGCACGGATGCAGTGCTCGATGTACTGCTCCTGCTGCACGAGCACCTCTTGCTGCAAGAACCTGAGCTGGCGTGAAGATGCGTCGCTTTTCTTGATGCGCGCGATGCGCTTGTGATATGCCTGCGTCACCGCCAGGTACGCCTTGCGGTTCTCGGGGGTCCGCACGCGCTTCAGGTCGCGGATGACGTTTTGGTAGATCTCGATCTCGACCTCGCTTTGGATGCGCTTGGTCTCCTCGTCGGAATCGGGCGCGATGGCGGGCACGACGAAGTTTGCCAGCGCGAGCGTGAGGACGATGACGCCGCAGGTCACGAACAGCAGCAGGTCACGTTGGGGAAACGCCGCGCCCGAAGAGAGCGTGGTGGGTATCGTCATGGCAATGGAAAGCGACACGGCGCCCTTCGGGCCCGAAAGCGTGGTGACGAGCGTGTTTCGAAGCGTGTTCTTGCCCGTGTCGAAGCGCTTGCCCGTCGTCTTGTTCGCCGACAGCCAATCCGAGGCGAGCAGCCACACGAAGCGCACCGCCTCTGCCACGAAAGTGACTGCCACGACGATGAGGATAAGCGAGAAGATGCCGTTGGAAGACTCCTCGATGGCAGGGGCGGCAGTGGAGGGAAGCAGCGTCCCGAGCATGATGAAGATGATTCCGTTCAGCACGAACGAGATGAGGCTCCACACGTTTTCGGAGGCGATTCCGAGGCGCGTCGAGAACATCTGGGCGTTCCTGCCCTTGCGGGCCTCGCGCCGGTGCAGGTAGGAGAACAGCAGCCCCGCCGCCACCACGGACAGGATGCCGCTCACGTGAATGTGCTCGGCGATGAGGTAGACGAAAAACGGCAGGAACAGCTCGAAGCACACGTGGAACGTGGCGCTCTCGACGCCGATGCGGCGCACCTGGCGCATGACGAGAAACGCGAGGTAGCCGATGAGCAGGCCGAGGCCGATGCCCCCGAGAAAGTCCACGAGGAAGGTCTTGCCGGCAGCTGCGAGGCTGAAGGCGCCCGTCACCGCCGCGGCGATGGCGAACTGGAACGACACGACGCCCGAGGCGTCGTTAAGCAGCGCCTCGCCGGACAGCAATGCCTTCTGACGCGAGTTGAGCTTGATGTCCTTGCTCAACGAGGCCACTGCAACCGAGTCGGTCGGGCCAAGCGCCGCGCCGAGCGCGAAGGCGGCGGCGAGAGGAACGGAGGGCACGAGCAGGTTCAGCGTAAAGCCAATGCACAAGACGAGCACGATCACCAGTCCGATGGCAAGGCCCAAGATGGTACTGCGGTTCGTCCACAGCAGCTTGTTGTTGGCGCTTTTCGACTCGTCGAACAGAAGCGGCGCGATGAACAGGACGAGGAACAGCCCCGAATCGATGGAAAGAGAATGCGGCAGGTCCACGAAGAAGTAGATGACGATGCCCAAAAGCATCTGGACGAGCGGCAGCGAGACTCGCGGCAGAAATGGCTCGAGAACTGCGGAGACGAGTACTGCAGCCAAGAGGAATATCGCGAGTTCGAGTAATGCCATAACGCGTGCGCCGCCTTTCCGAGTCTTCGTATGTGGGAGGACAACTATACGATTCTTCCGGCGAGTGCACAGTGCTGTCCACGCAAATTGTCCCCATATCGACACGGTACCGTCACAATTGCCCCGTGGGGTTATCGAGATGCGGGACGGCGGCAGAATCTGGTGCCCTCCCATTCGCCCGCGCGATACCATGTCTCATGGATGTACTAGAATCTACTGGCCTTCGAACACACGACAAGAGCATGAGGAGCATCAGATGGAAGAAGCACTACTGGCCCTGCTGCAGTCGGCGCGCGTGCCGCTGCTCGCCCAGCTGTTCGCGCTCGTCTCTGCATTCGGTAACGCCGCATTCATCTGGTTCGTCCTGGCGCTCGTCATGATATTCCTGCCCGAGCGCAGGCGCGCCGGCATGGTCACGATCATTGCGCTCTTCATCACCTTGATCGTCGGCAACATCCTGTGCGGCATCATCGGGCGGGCGCGCCCCTGCATCGAGCTTGCCGCCATCACGTCGGTCGTCGGCGTCTCCCAGGCGGGCGCCTCGTTTCCCGACCTGCACACCGCGACCTCGTTTGCCGCCGCCATCGTCTTTTTCCTGCTCTCGGGCAGGCGCTTGGGCGTTGCGGCGTTCGTGCTCGCCGCGCTCATGGCGTTTGCGCAGATGTACTTGGGCGTCGCATACCCGACCGACGTTTTTGCCGGTATCGTGCTCGGCCTGGTGATCGGGGTGCTGGTGTCGTACTTCTACAACCAGTACTTCGGGGACTTTCTCATGGGCAAGATCGGCATCAAGAAGTCGGGCAAGCGCAAGTCCGTCAACATCGGCAAGCACTCGAGACTCTAGATCAAGGAGCGCATATGACTAGTTCGCAACAGGCACAGCTGCAGATCTCCGAGCACCGGCAGGCAATCGACGCGCTCGACGAGAGAATCGTCGCCTTGCTCAACGAGCGAGCGCGTCACTCGCTCGCAATCCGGGGCTTGAAGCCTGCGTGCGGCATGCAGGTGTTCGACCCCGCCCGTGAAGACCAGATCAAGCGACGTCTGCACGGGCTTGGCCAGGGGCCGTTGCGCGAGGGCGACCTCGACGAAATCTACGGAACGATCCTCAAGGTCATGAAAGAGGTCCCGTCAGCCTAGCACTCTGCTTGTCCCGTACCCGCACGCCACTATCAGATTGGATTTCATGCTCGACCTCGAATCACTCAACCCTGCGCAAAAAGAGGCAGTGGAGACGACCGAAGGACCCCTGCTCGTCTTGGCGGGCGCCGGATCAGGCAAGACGCGCGTGCTCACCTACCGCATCGCGAATATCCTCGATCAGGACCTGGCCGCGCCCTGGGAGATCTTGGCCATCACCTTCACCAACAAGGCGGCCGCCGAGATGCGCGAGCGTTTGGCGCAGCTCGTGGGCACGCGCTCGCGGGGCATGTGGGTGTCCACCTTCCACTCCATGTGCGTGCGCATGCTGCGGGCCGACGCCGAGCGGCTGGGCTTCACGAAGAACTTCACCATTTACGACACGGACGATTTGAAGCGGCTGTACAAGGACATCATGGCCGAGCTGAACATCGACCCGAAGCGCTTTCCCGTGAACCAGCTGATGAACCGCATCTCCCAGGCGAAGAACGACCTCGTTACCCCCGGTAACTTCGACGCGCACGACCCGGTGGGGAAGGTGGCCGAGCGCGTGTACGAGCGGCTGCAGGAGCGCCTGCGCGCAGCCAACGCCTTCGACTTCGACGACCTTCTTTTGTACGGCTACCTGCTGCTGAAGAATCACGCGGACGTGCGCGAGGCCTACCAGGACCGCTTCCGCTACCTCATGGTGGACGAGTACCAGGACACCAACCGCGCCCAGTACGCCATCACCCAGCTGCTCGCCGCCAAGCGCCGCAACATCATGGTGGTGGGCGACGACGACCAGTCCATCTATTCGTGGCGCGGCGCCGACTTGCGCAACATCTTGGAATTCGAGAGCGACTACCCCGAGGCCAAGGTGGTGAAGCTGGAGCAGAACTACCGCAGCGTGGGCAATATCTTGGCGGCGGCCAACGCCGTCATCGCGAACAACCAGCACCGCAAGGAGAAGCGCCTGTTCACGGACTCGGGCGACGGGGAGAAGATCTCGGTGTATCTGGCCACCGACGAGCGCGACGAGGGCCGCTGGATCGCCGGGGAGATCGACCGGCGCCGCAGTGAGGGTACCTCCTACAACAACATGGCCGTGTTCTACCGCACCAACGCCCAGTCGCGCATGCTCGAAGATATGCTGCTGCGCGCCGGCGTGCCCTACCGCATCGTCGGGGGCACGCGCTTCTTCGATCGCGCCGAGATCCGCGACGTAATGGCCTATCTCACGCTGGTGGTGAACCCGGCCGACGACATCGCGGCCAAGCGCGTCGTCAACGTGCCGCGCCGCGGCATCGGCAAGACCACCATCGAGCGCATCGACCAGTACGGCCGCGAGATGAACATGCCGTTTCTCACGGCGGCCGAGCTGGCGGTGGTCGATCCGGACATCCGCGCCTCCACCCGCAATGCCGTGGGGGAGTTCATCCAGGTCATCAAGGACGGCGCCACCTACGGGGGCGATCTGCGCAAGGTCGTGGAGATGATCATCGACAAGGCCGGCCTCATTCGCGCCCTGCAGGACGAGGGTACCGACGAGGCGCGCGGGCGCGTCGAGAACATCCAGGAGTTTCTGGGCGTTGTGGACGAGTTCGTGCAGACCCACGATGCGGAGGAGTCCGACTTCGCCGCGCCGACGGTGGGCGAGGACGAGTCCGCCGAGCCCGTGCGCGTGCTGCGCGGCGACTCGCTGGCCGACTTCATCGAGTGGGTGCGGCTGCGTACCGACTTGGACACGGTGACCGAGGACGGGCAGGCCGTCACCCTCATGACCGTGCACACCGCGAAGGGCCTCGAATTCCCGTATGTGTTCCTCTGCGGCATGAACGAGGGCATTTTCCCCTCGCGCAAGGTGCGAACGCTCCCCGGCATGGAGGAGGAGCGGCGGCTGTGCTACGTGGGGATCACCCGGGCCAAGGAGCGGCTGTGGATGACCAGTGCCGAGATGCGGACCATGTACGGCAAGACCGATTATACGCGAGAATCTCAGTTCCTGCGGGAGATGGACAAGAACCTGCTGGAAGGAGACGCTATCTTTGAAAAGAAGCGAAAGGATCCGGCGGAAGGTGCTTTTTCTAATGGAATGACGAAGGAAACACCGTTCCAGCCGTTCGATCAGCTGAAATACGCGCGGCAGCAGACGAAGCAGAAGGTGGAAGCGCTTTCTGGCAGTTTTCAGCCGGGTGACCGGGTAACTCATCCGAAATTTGGAGAGGGTGAGGTGAAGGCGGCAGATGCACGAACGGTGACGATAACCTTTGCAGATGGTACGAAAAAGCTGGCCATCGGCTTTGCACCGCTCAAGAAAATATAACGAGACTGATCAAGGAGTGAAATCATGGAAGACAAGCGAAAGCTTATGGAAGAGAAGGTGGCTTATTTAAATAAGGCTGCCAGGGCATACTATCAGGAGAGCCGTGAGCTGATTTCAAACCAGGAATACGATACATTATATGATGAGTTGCAGGCTCTGGAAGAGGAGACTGGAATTATACTGGCCAACAGCCCTACGATCCACGTGGGTTATGAGGTCATCAGCAGCCTGCCCAAGGAACAGCACCCGTCGCCCATGCTTTCTCTGGATAAGACCAAGGAAGTGGGTGCGCTGGAAAGCTGGCTGGACGACAAAGAAGGACTGCTGTCCTGGAAGCTGGACGGCCTGACCATCGTACTGACCTATCAGGACGGCAAACTGGCCAAGGCGGTCACCCGTGGAGACGGGATCACGGGGGAAGTCATCACCAGCAATGCGCGGGT
>OLRR01002047.1_pt1 | contig 11486 bp, 7 predicted proteins | sample 1671941 | NCBI WGS metagenome assembly OLRR01 (sample SAMEA3136628, study PRJEB25190) | human gut metagenome
ACCCTCGCAGTAATCGTTTTCAAAATACAGCATATACTTTCCCTCGCTCTGCATTCAAGATAAACCTATTATCTGCTTTTTGCGCAGGGTTGTCAATGTAGAACCCCCACGTAGGCGGGGAAAAGTTATCGTGTATATCACTGCTTGGCGAGTTGCTGGGATCACCCCCGCGTGGGCGGGGAAAAGGGCATGGCGTTCTGTAAAAACTGCGCTGTGTTGGGATCACCCCCGCATGGGCGGGGAAAAGATGTCTTGATACTGGATGGTGCGGGTGTAGTAGGGATCACCCCCGCGTAGGCGGGGAAAAGGTGCAAATCCTACTGTATGAGGACATTCAAAAAGGATCACCCCCGCGTGGGCGGGGAAAAGAAGCGGGCAGACGGCCTGTACATCGACCCGACCGGATCACCCCCGCATGGGCGGGGAAAAGGTATTGCCGGAAATCGCGGTATCCTGTGCCGTGGGATCACCCCCGCGTAGGCGGGGAAAAGAGACAAGGCCGGACATCTACCGGCAGTTGTCAAGGATCACCCCCGCGCGGGCGGGGAAAAGGCTGACAGCACAGAGCCAGACCAGCGCAATGGCAGGATCACCCCCGCATGGGCGGGGAAAAGCCGCTGGGGAAGGTCCAGCAGTGTGTGCTGCTGGGATCACCCCCGCATGGGCGGGGAAAAGTATGACTGCACCGGGCAGGAGTTCACGAACTGGGGATCACCCCCGCGTAGGCGGGGAAAAGAACAACCACATCATTGATAACCAGTATGGCAAAGGATCACCCCCGCGTGGGCGGGGAAAAGGGGTCGGTGCTGCCCGGATAGGCTGCGGTGTTGGGATCACCCCCGCGTGGGCGGGGAAAAGAATTCAGGGTCAAAACTCGCTTTGCGCACGATGGGATCACCCCCGCGTTGGCGGGGAAAAGGCGCAACTGGTGCGCACATCAACGTGAGTGAAAGGATCACCCCCGCGTAGGCGGGGAAAAGGTCGTGCTAAAATGGAGTTGTCGAGAAACCAAAGGATCACCCCCGCGTAGGCGGGGAAAAGTCTTGGCCTTGCGTGGCGTTCGCCGGTGTGGCAGGATCACCCCCGCGTAGGCGGGGAAAAGACAGCCGCTCCAAAGGAAAGAGAACACAGCAGAGGATCACCCCCGCGTAGGCGGGGAAAAGCAGAGCAAAATACAAGGCAAATTCTAACCAAAGGGATCACCCCCGCGTAGGCGGGGAAAAGGTTGCCTTTTTCGTCTTTGCTCCAGACGTACTGGGATCACCCCCGCGTAGGCGGGGAAAAGGGGCCCCGTCCCGGTCAAGTTGGGCCGCAGCCGGGATCACCCCCGCGTAGACGGGGAAAAGGCCATTGATAGTATCTGTTGAGGTAGTCCATGAGGATCACCCCCGCGTAGGCGGGGAAAAGCCGCAGGCTTTGCCCATCCGGCAGGCGCTCAAAGGATCACCCCCGCGTGGGCGGGGAAAAGGTGGCCCTCGTGCTCATGCTGGGCGGCTTTGTGGGATCACCCCCGCATGGGCGGGGAAAAGCCCGGCATCTCAGCCATGGTCTCCTCCCCTGTGGATGATGGTCATCAGGCCAAGGCCATAGGCCTTGCCCCGGCCAACGCCCTCGCACAGCAGGGCCTTGAAGGCCTCCGGGTCCGTTACCTGCAGAATGCCCTCGTAGGTCACAGCCAGCAGGGTAACAGACCGGGTGCCGTTTTTCTTGAAGTGATAAGTCTGCTTCCGGGTCACTGCGAAGGACCCCTCCGAGACGGCAAAGCCGTGCTTTGCGGCCTGCGCCCACAGCCATTCCTCCTGCTCCACCTCGAGATAGCAGGGTTTCAGGGTTCCCCGGGCCGTATGGTCGGCAGAGTCTTTTTTGCTGCGGGTGGGGTTGGCAGTCAGGCGGAACTGCCAGCAGCTGCCCGCTGTCACCCGTTCCAGCAGCGGATCATAGGGCCGGGTCTCCGGGGGCGCACCGGTGCCGAACTGCGCACACAGGGCGGTCAGGTCCGGCCGTTCCTCACTGAGCAGGAGCAGGTACAGTTTTTCTCCCAGCTGATCCAGCCGCCACAGCCTGCGGCGGCGCGCACCGGGAAAAGCGTTTTCCACCGCACCATGGAATTTCTGGGGCGAGATCAGCGCCACCATGGTCTCACGGCGGGTCGGGTCAAGTTCTGCGCGGGATAGATACATGATTCCTCACCTCAATTCTGCCATTGCGTCATGTTCAGTCGCGCCGGGCATTTCCGGCGGGTTTGTGTTCCACTCCCGCACCGGACGGAAGCCGTACTGCCGGTGGATGGGGCTGAACGACACCGCCAGATCACGCCGGGGCACGGCAGCAGCATCCGCCGGGTCCGCGTCTGCCACGATGCGCAAGGGGGCCCCATTCCTCTGTTTCACCAGCAGCGGTTCTGCCCGCAGGGTATCCAGCAGTTTTCCGGCCCGGATGCCAAGGCAGAGCGGCAGGGTGGGCGGGCAGGAACGCCGCCCCAGATACAGCGGGTAGACCGGATGTTTCAGGGCCGTTTCCAGCTCCTGTAGCAGGGCGGTGTCCTCGCTTTCCAGCCCCACCAGAAAGACCGCATCCTGCAGGTAATGGCGGTAGGTCACATAGGGAGCCTTGCCTTTTTTCCGATCCTCTTCCCGGTTGGCTGTGTGGAAATCCACCAGCAGGCTGCCCTCCCGGTCAGCACGGACGGCAAAGTGTAGGCCGTTCAGCCGGGCAAGGCCTGCGGCATCGTCCCGGCGCAGGCCCAGAGCCGCTGCCAACAGGCCAATGACACCGCTTTTGGTGGGTTCCCGGTTCGTTTTGCGGGTCTCAAATTTGGAATCCGCACCCCACGATTGCAGGGGCGCGGCCAGCCGAAGCAACAGCGTTGCCATGGTCACACCTCATTTCCGGGCAGCTTCTCCTTTACGGCACGTTCCAGCGCGGTGAGCATCTGGTTCAAGGGCATGGCCGGGGCCAGCTCGTCCAGCCCGATGCCCACAGCAAAGCTCTGGGCCGGAACATCCGCATAGCAGGCATACACCTGCTGCGCGTATTGCTTCAGCGCCGTCTTGGAGGGTTCCGCATAACCTTCAGGGCTCTTGCGCACCGGCTTTTCAAAGGCACCGCAGAGGTTCACAGGCTGATCCTCCCGCAGGGTGACATAGACAGCATCCGGCAGGGTACGGTTGGCAAAGCTGTTCTGCTTTCCGGTGGGCATGGAGCGGATGAAGGCTTCGCCGAACACCCGGACAGCCTGGGCTGCCTTTTCAGCCCCCAGCAGGTGCGTCAGTTCCACCATGTTGACGGTAGCATAGCGATACAGGGTGGAAGAGTTGTACTCCACCGTGCCCAGATGGCCCGCGCCTGCCGAATCCTCCGGGGCACAGTCATCCACGGCGGTGAAGTAATCAAACTCGTTCTGCACGGCATGGGTGGAGATGCTGTGGGCCACCTGAGCGGCGGCATCGTAATTCAGGGAAGGATCGCTGGCGACCATCCGGCCAAACAGAGCCATATCCACCGAAGGGTTCTCCTTCAGGGCCTTTTTGTAGTCATCCTTCTCCTCGCAGTCCTCGGCGGCCAGCCGGGCCAGCGCCCGGGCCTGGGCCGTGCTCAAAAAGAGCAGGGCGGCGTTGTTGTCATCTTTCAGCTTGATGCCTGCATTTTCCAGTGCCTTTTTTGCATCCTTTTTCAGTCTGGCATCGTCCAGTTCAGGAGCCAGTTCGGCCAGTTCCCCAGCCACAAGGTCAGTTGCTTTCAGGGTACGTTTTCCGGTCTCGACCATGTCGGCCATTTCTTCGGCAAACATTTTGCGGATCGCGTGCTTCCACGCCTGAGAGGATACCCGGGCGCGGGTGGCACCGCCATAGACAGCCGTCTTGGGGCTGCCGGTATCGTCGCGGTTCACACAGCTGGGCGGCACCGTTTGCAGCACATGAAAATCAACATACAGACGCTTGGTATCCATTTCAATTCTCCTTTTCTTCGGTTTCAGGTGTGTCGACATTCATCTGGTAGAGGTCCCGGCCCCACTGCAGGCGGACATTGGCTGCCTGATCCGGGAGCTGGAACCGGTACAGCTCCACAGCCAGCCGGGGGTAATCCAGTTTCAGCTTCGGTTCATTTCCCCGGAACAGCTGCACCATCCCCCGGAGGTAGTGGGACACCTCGGGCATGGAATCCGCTGTGGCCAGTGCGTTGAACCGGCGCAGGACGCTGCTCTCGGTCCAGTCCTGCGCGGCAGCTGCGGAATTCTGGGCCAGCAGGCGCACCGCCCTGCCCAGTGTGCAGCCCTTTTCATTCATGGAAACATTCTCTTCTCCCTGCTGGTGCAGGGCGTAAAGAGTCAGGGCAAGGTAGACCGCCCACTCGGCTTCCGATGGTTCCCGGCACACTCCTGCCGCCGTTTCCCTGCCCCAGAGCTCTTTGGGCAGTTCCTGCAGGAAGCTGCCCCACAGCGCCGGCAAGTCGCCGGGCTGATGCCCAACGCCCCGGCGCAGCTCTGCCAGCCGGGCACGCCGCTGGGGTTTGGGCAGGCTCCACAGCCTGCTCAGCTGTCCGGCCACATAATCATGGATCGCATCCGTTATCATGCTGTTCCTCCTTCTTTCTTCGGGTAGAGCTTCCGCAGATTGTACAGGAAGCTATTGTAGGCCTTGGGGGCCGTATACAGAACGGTTTTCTTTTCGTCCTTTTTACCGCCTGTTTTCACCTCGACCCTATGGCCCACAAAGGCGGCATTTCCGGCCCGCTCCACCATCTGGCGGCCCAGCTCTGCGGCCAGTTTGCGGGCTTTCTCCTGCCATTCATCGGCTTTTTCGTCTAGCTTGTCCGTTTCGGGGTCAATGCTCTGCAGCCAAAGCCGGAACGGCTGGTCGATGGTAAAGTAGAACTGGGTGCGGGCGGATTCCGCGGTCGTATCGTTCTTATCTCCCGCCGCAAGGGAGAGCTCCCAGGCAAGGCGGCCGACGCATTGCGCGGCCTGCTCGCAGCGCCCAATCTCTTTTGTGACCATCTCCCGCCACTTCTTTTTCATTTTGCCCAGAAGCGAAAGCTGGAAGGTCAGGCTGTCGCTGAAAGAATCGTTCACGAAGAAATCCTTATCGCCATACTTCATGCCGCTGATGGCAAAGCGGATCAGCAGCTTGCATTCCAGCGGGCAGTCCGGGCCATTTTGGAGCGTTTCCACCCAGCGGACAACGCCGGGCCTGCGGACGCTTTCCCCTTCCTCACAGAACACTGCCGGAAACTCCCGCCAGAACTGCTTTGCCGGGTCGTGACGGCTGGGCACAAAGGTGACCTGCCCGGTCTTTTTGCTCTTTTTGGCATCCGGGTCACGCCAGACGGTCATCTGTTCCGCAAATGCATTCTCTCTTGCGAAGAAATCGCCGCCCAGCAGGGTAAAGCCGGTCACGGTCTCCCCTTCCCGGTTGAGCAGAAGCCGCCGGGATTGCAGGGTCAGCAGCTGCGCAGGATTGTCCGGCAGGGCGATTTCTGTGCGCTCTGCACTGCGGGGCTGTTCCAGTTCCCAGCAGGGATGATTCTCCCCCCACAGTTCTACGCCATCCTTGAGCAGAGTGAGGTTCAGCATCAAAGTCTCGAACAGGTTGCTGCCCTGCGCCTGAATGTACCCCAGCTTTCCCAGCCAGCCAGCGCCCACCGAGGGCAGACCCTTGCCCTTGGGCTTTGCAGAGGTGTCATCGTAGCCATTCACACTCAGCAGCCACCGCGCTGCCTGTGCATAAGTCAGGCCCTCCTTGCCCTCACCCGCATAGGATGAGAACAGCCGCAGCTTGTTGCTGCTCTCAGAAAGTTCCCCGTTCAGCTTGGAAGCGGTGTATTCTGTGCCGATCTTCGCTTCCGGCACCTGCCAGAAGGGGCGTTCCGGGTGGAAAAGCCAGAAGCGGTCTCGCCACTGCTCCAGATAGGCCCGGATGGGCGCTTCCGGAAAATGCCCCAGCCGGTACAGCTCCTCCCAGCGGATCAGGGCATCGTCCGTTTCCTCAAAGGGGGCCGGAGTACCGTTTTCATCCACCCGGGAAAACACCGTGTGCAGAACCGCCAGCAGCAACCGCAGCATGGCGGCATCTTGGGTGGGCAGTTCTCCGGCCAGGTCACGGTATTCGTGGGCGTGCAGCAGGGCATCCGGCAGAGAAACTTCCTGCACGGTGTAATCCTGTCCGCGCACCCGCACCCAGCGTTCCTCCAGCAAATTATACTCAATTTGCTTCATTCTCTTCCTCCTTCCGGTAGGTCAGACCGTTTTCACGGTCGTATTGCAGCACCTGCCCGGCAAGCTGTGCGGTCAGGTGGTCATCCAGCAGTAAGATCAGTTCTCCCCGCAGCAGCGGTGACTGCTGCCACAACCCAAACACTTCCCGGTTCTGGGCTTCCAATGCGTCGATGGTCTGTTCCACCGACCACCGTTTGCTGAAATATCCGGGCAGGCGCAGCTTCTGCCGTGCAATTTGAAGCGCCATCTCCGGCTGAGGCGGCTCGTCCGTGGGCACGCAGGCACCGGGATGCCCCGTTTCATCGGGCAGGAAACGGACATTTCCCGCCGCATCCCGCATCAGCACCAGCACGTCAATGGAAGGGTCGCCGTCACGCACCGCCGCGCGGGCACCGTTGTCACTGACCGCACCCACATCATCCATCCAATTGTCCAGCGTATTCCGGGAAGGGCGCTTTCTGTGCTCTTCCGGCGGCAGAATGGTAAAGGTCTCTGCCTTGCTCATTTTGATTCGCTGGGCCTTTTCGTACTCTGCCCGGGCCGCAGTGCTCTGCGGACTGGCGGGCAGAGGGTCGGGCTCCCAGCCATAGGCATCCTGCACCAGCGGGGCGATATCATCGGGCAGGGTGATGGCGGTGGGCAGCAGCTCGCGGGTGCGCCAGAGCAGCCATTCCCCGTAAACCGCCTTGCTGCCCTCGTCGAAGTCCTCCGTCCCAGTGTCCAGCACGGCACAGCGGGCCTGCGCCACCGGCCGGGGACGGGTGCGGTTCTCGTGGCGGTGCAGCCGTCCGATGCGCTGTAAAATCAGATCCATGGGGCAGAGCTCTGTGACCAGAAAATCCAGATCGATATCAAGGGATTGCTCGAGCACCTGCGTGCCCACCACAATGAGTTTATCCCGCTGTTCCGGGGTGGAGTGCTTGCCGATGCGCGCCATTAGTGCCTGCTCTTTGGCGGCACGGTCTGGCATAAGGAACTGAGCGTGGAATACCACCACCTCAAACTCCGGCAGTTCTGCCCGCAGACGGGCCGCAATGGCCTGCGCCTTTTTCACGGTATTGACGATCACGCCCGCACAGCCGCCCTCCCGCAAGGCACTGCGCAGAGTGTCAGTCAGCTGTTCCTCGGTCAGCGGGAATGTCTCCACTCTGCGTGGTTCGGTTTCCAGTGGGATAGTCATCTGCTCCACCTGTTTGCCGTCCGTCCAGGTCAGCAACGGGTAGCCCCGGCAGGTCTGCCACGGGCCATCCGGCGCGGTTCTTCCATTCAGATAGGCCCTGACCAGCTCGACCCGGCGCTTGGCGGGCAGGGTAGCGGAAAGCAGGATCACCGGCACTTTGTACCGGCCCAGCCAGGTCAGCGCCCGGTCAAGATAGCAGTTCATGTAAGCGTCATAGGCGTGGCACTCGTCAATGACCACCACCTTGCCCGCAAGGCCAAGGTGGCGCAGCATCACATGTTTTTGCTGTAACGCCGCCATTAGCAGCTGATCCACCGTGCCGATGACAAAATCAGCCAGCAGCCCCTGTTTATTGCCCCGGAACCACTGATGCACCATCACCCGGCTCTCCGGGTCAGCATCGGGGTCTGCTTCCAGATCTTCCTCCACCCGCACCGTGTCCTGCTGCAATCGGATATAGGCCTCGTTCAGTTCGGCCATGCCGTGGGCCAGCTTGATGGAGTGCTCCAACCCATCCGGCTGCTTTTCGGCCCATGCCAGCAGCCGCCCAAAGATACCATTGGCGGTAGCCTGAGTAGGCAGACCAAAGAAGATGCCGCCCTCACCGCCGTGCTTGGCTAAAATCTCTGCCGCGCCCAGTGCGGCTTCCGTCTTGCCCACACCCATCTGTGCTTCCAGAATGAACATCCCCGGTTCCTGGGCCTGGCTGACGGCTTCCAGCATGGCCCGCTGGACTTCGTTGGGCAGGAAACCGAACCGTTCCGCAAACGCCCCCGGTTCCGTCACATCCGACTGCACCTCCCACGGAGAGGTCAGGTCCAGCGCTTCCCACGCCCGATTGACACGGGCGGGATACAGGGTATCGCTGCCCACCTCTTCCACAGGGATGAGCGGAAAATACCGGGTATTGCTGGCGATCCAGTCCGCCATGATGAGCAGGCCGGTCAGCAGGATCTCAGCCGGGATGGTCAGCTGCGGCAGCTCGTCCACGCTGGAAAAGCCGCTTTCCTGCAAGGCGTAGTCAAACAGTTCCCGCCAGCAGCTCTCCCAGAATTCCTGTTCCCCCTCGGGCCAATAGTTGGATTCCCAGCAACCTTCTTCTTCCTCATCGCCCAGCTGGTCAAGTACGTCCTTCCCGGTTTGTGGCTTGCCATGGTGCGCTCCTGCTACCGATGCAAGCCCGTTGGGGCATTTCAGCCACCGCAAAATGGCCTCACTCGCCAACGCATGACGTGAATACTTGCGGTTCTGTTCCCGGTAACTGAGCGTTGTATATTTTTCCAGGCACTGTCTGAGCTCCGGCAAATGCTCCATCATTGGCCCCTGGAAAGCGGCGGACAGTTTTCCCAGGTCGTGAACCCACCCCAGAAAGCAGGCGGTCTGTGTCAGCAGGTCCTCGTCCAGCTCGATATGCTGACGGATGCTTTCCGGCAGCCACCTCTGCACCAGATATACCATAATACCCGCCGTATCCCGCAGGTGCATCCAGAGCGGCAGCCAGTAGGCACTGTTCGCCGGGTCTGTCTTGCCCGCAAACAGCCGTACCTCGTAAGAAAGCGTTCGTCGTCTCATCCTGTTCCACCTCCACTGCAGTCAGGAAAATCGCTTTTTCCGCATCATCGGGGTTTCTCTGAGGATAGAATAGCACGCAAAAAGTCCTATAAAGCGGATGTTTGCTGCCTTTTTCATGGTTTTTTCAGTTTTTTTTTCTGATGTTTGCCGTTTTCCGGCTGTTACCCCCGCAAGGCGGGGAAAGTGTTGCTCCCTATCAAGCATTCGGAGCACATCCGCTGATGCAGATCACAGAGACATTACATATCATGCATTGTTCTAAATCTCTGTACACCAATATTACACCTTTTTCCCAACTTTACAAGCGGATCCTTCCGATTCAGCAAATGACACAAAAAACGCCCCGATCTCCTGTTATGGAAACCGGGGGCGCTGCGGTTTTATGGGAAACGCCTCAGGCGCTGCAAAGTCTCAGTGCAGCAGGGAGCTGACCCATGCCCGGGCGGCCGTCTTGGCCTGGAGCTTGTTATACATCTTCAGGGTGGTGTTGTACACCTTCTGGCTCATGGCATTGCTGGCGTTGGTGGCGGCAGCCTGCTTGGCCTCCAGCGTGTCGGCAGCGGCAACGGCGGCCTTCATATCGGCGTAGTCGGCCATGATCTCCTGCTGGAGCGCGGCGTAGCTGGCCTTGGCTGCAGCCTGATCCTTTGCGGTGACCTGATTGCCATTGCTGCCGTAGGTCAGCAGGTTGGAGAGGGCGTCACGCACGCCGTAGAAGGAGTCGGTCCAGTCGTCCGGGTAGGTGTAGTAGCGGCCCTTGGCATCCTGATACCAGACGCCCTCGGTGGGCTGCTCGTCGGAACGGGTGACCTTATGGACCGAGACCTTGTAGACATCTGCGGTGTCGGTGGTCAGCATCGGATAGTAAGGGACGAAGGCGTTGTACACGTCGTCGTCAAAAGCGGTCCACTCGGTAATGGCGGTGTTCAGATCGCCGGTGGCGCTCACCTGGAACAGATGAGTCTCCACATTGCCCGTCTTGCCGATGGGCTCGGTCTGAAAGAAGTGGATGGAATCCTCCACCGAGAACTTCTTGGTCAGCTGGATGTTGGAGTAGACCGGGACGATGGCACCGTTCTCGCCGACGTTGCTGATGGCAAAGTCGGTCTCACTGTAGTTGTCCTTTGTAAAGGTGTCGGTGCCGTACAGGTAGTTCAGGCCAGCTGCCATGCGGTCCGATGCGATGTCGCCGTTGTAGGAGGCATCCAGGTCGATGACATTGGCAGCGGCATCGCCCACAAAGGTACCGGCCTCCTGGGCCACGGAGATCAGGTTGGCAGAGGCCACCACATGGTCGGTGTCATCCAGATCGATCTTGCCCATAGCGGCGATGTTGGGCTGCATGAAAACCACGCTGGAGGAGAGCTTCAGGGCAAGGTAGGTGTGGCCCGTCAGGTTCTCCACGAACCAAGTCTCATTCTGGTCGGCAATGAACACGCCGGAGCCGCCGGCTGCACCGGCGTTGTCGTAGATGGAGGTCAGCAGGGCAACACCCTCGCGGGCCGTGGAAGCTTCGCTCAGCAGCACCGTAGTGATCTCGGCTTCCTCAATGCCGTTGTCCACATAGGGGTCTACGCTTAGCACGGCGTCGGTGCCGTAGAGAGACTCGGTGGCAGAGACCATGACGCCCTTCTCGTTGGTGCCAGCCTCCTCATAGGGGGTGTGCTCGTGGGTGCTGTCGCAGTCCGGGCAGACACCCAGACCGTTGTCGTCCCGGCGGGCGGTGTAGCGGTAGCTGTCGTGGGTGAAGGTGTAGGTAAAGCCGTAGCAGCCCTCGTACACCTCGCCCGCGGTGTGCTTCCCGGCGGGGCTGATGTTGAACAGCTTGTTGTAATCGTTGGTGCCCAGATCCTCGATCCGGCCAAACATGGTGGTGCCATCCTCGGTGAGGTCGCTGCCGACATAGAGTGCCGTGCAGGCGAAGGCGGAAGGAACCACGGCAAGCGTCATCGCACAGGCGATAAAAGCCGCAGCAATTTTCTTCTTCAAAGACATAATAGTATCGATCCCTCTCTTGTTGATTGTCGGCATTTCGTCGGCAGGTGTTATAATACACCCATTTTAATGAAAATACAAGTATTTTCCCGAAATTTTAGCATATATTCATTTTTATATGGTATATATTCATACTGCGTTTTTCATCTGCCCCTCCGTGAGCGCAAAAAACCGCCCCGGCTTCCTATCACAGAAACCGGGGCGGTCATATACTTTATTGGTGCTTTCTCAAGCCCTCACGCCATTACTTGCGGGGGTTCTTGATCGCAGCCTGAGCAGCAGCCAGACGTGCAATGGGCACACGGAAGGGAGAGCAGCTGACGTAGTCCAGACCAACATTGTGGCAGAACTCCACGCTCGTGGGGTCGCCGCCGTGCTCGCCGCAGATGCCCAGGCCCAGATCGGGGCGGGTCTCACGGCCGTCATGTGCAGCCATCTTGACCAGCTTGCCGACGCCGATCTGATCCAGATGCTGGAACGGATCGCTCTCGTAGATCTTGTTCTCGTAGTAAGCGCCCAGGAACT
>OLRR01002055.1_pt1 | contig 11443 bp, 17 predicted proteins | sample 1671941 | NCBI WGS metagenome assembly OLRR01 (sample SAMEA3136628, study PRJEB25190) | human gut metagenome
GAAATTAATTTAAGGAATTATTCATCCTTACACAAACTATTTTACGGTCTCATTTTTCGACTATAAATAATCATAATTAGAATAACTATGATTATCACATTTTATCTACTTTTCTCTTTCACCTTATTCATCAACTCAAAATTATTCGTAAAAATCCCAGCTACACCTAGTTTGAAATACCGCTTCGCAATTCTCGGATTATCCACCGTCCAAATCCGCTGCGTTACCTTACTTGGCAAATAGAAATGCGGATGAATGGCCGCAAAGTGATTTTCCTTCACAAAACGCTCTGGCAAAGCCACCGGCATCTTCGTTAAAAAGCAGTACTGCTGATGCAAATCGATCCGTTGGCAATTTTTCAAGGTTTGGTAATTGAAGGAAGAGAAGATGATGGGATGGACAAAATGATACTTCTTGGCTAATGCTAAAACGATGCCTTCGATTCCAACATCATGAACCTTGTTGGTCTTAAATTCCAGGTTGATATAAATATCCCTATTTTGTAAAACTTCAAACAATTCGCTGAGCATCGGCACCGGCTCACCATTAGCTAAATGAAACTTCCTAAGTTCGCTTATCGTGTAGTCTTTGATAAAACCCGTTCCATCAGTCGTACGGTCGATTTCTTCATCGTGCATCACCACTGGCACCTTGTCCTTAGTCAAATGCACATCGAACTCCACGCCTTCTGCGCCATGCGTCACCGCATAACGGAAGCCTTCAAGTGAATTCTCCGCAAACTTCACCGGCAAGCCGCGGTGAGCAAAAACGATTGTGTTCATCATAATTTTACCCTCAAAAAAATACCGCCTTGAGGCGGCATCTTTTCTTTATTTATTAATCCAAAACAATAGCACCTTGAGTTGCTAAGACATCTCTTACAAGAGTCTTAACGTCTCTTCTTTCAACCATACCGTCAGTTTCTTCAATGTATTCTTCGTAATGTGGTGTTTGTACGTGGTTGTCGTATGCTTGATCATTTGCGTAAACTTCAACAAAATACCATTCATTAGGATTTTCTTTGTTGGTACCGGACATCATAATTTCCATGCCTGGTTCAGAAGCAATACTTGTAGTAATTTCCTTCTTAACTGAGTGAGCAAATGCTTCTTCGTTACCCTTCTTAACTTCAACCTTAACTAAACGCATAACGAAGTTGTCTGCGTAACTGTTTAAAGCCTTTTGGGCATGAGTAGTAATTACTTCTGGCTTCAAATCGATAACTTTCTTGCTAGTAGCAATCTTGTCAATTACTTCAGCAAAGTCATCAGCGTGAGATTCAGCAATGTGTAAATCTTCTGCACCCTTGTTGCGGAACAATTCTACTTCGTAATTGTCTTCGCCTTGTGCGTCGTCGTGGCCGCTACCAATAAGCAAAGTACCTTCTTCTGCAGGAATTGAATCATGCATATTCTTTTCTGCTTCACGAATATATTCGCTACGATCATTTTCTGCAATATTTAACTTAGTAATTTTAAAAATTGGTGTTTCATCCATTTTTCTTCTAGCCTCGTATCATAATTTTTACACACTTATTATAAGCTAATGTACCAAATTCGAACGACTAATTACCAGTTATTTGATCGATTCGCACATTTTTGGCAGGCCAAACGTTTTCTTCATATTCAACTTCATTGCCATCGCTCTTAAGCAAAGCAAATTCGGCATTATGAAAGCCGGTAAACTTGGCACCACCGGCGCGCTCACGGATGTAGTGGCACATGCTGTCGCCGTGACCCACAACCAGGATATTTTCGCCATCCTGGGCATCCCGCAAGATCAAATTCATCCCGCGTTCCATTCGCTCAGTTACTTCACGGTCATCTTCGATCGTGCTGCTGCCAATAAAACGCCTAAATAACGGCCAGAGCAGAATACTTCTACCCTCATAAATGCCGTAGTCTTTTTCTTTTAGTTCCTTCAAGCGATCATATTCCATCTCAGGACCAGCGATAATTTCAAGCGTATCGCTAGCACGCTCCTGCGTAGAACAATATGCCCGATCAAAGCTGATGCCATTTTGCGCAAAATAATCGCGCGTAGCTTCAATTTGCTTAATCCCCAATGGAGTCAAAGCAGAATCGCAACTACCCTGCATCCGATGTTCTTTATTAAATAAAGTTTGTCCATGTCTAACCAAATACAAATTTATTGTCATTTAAAGTTATCCCAAATCTTCTGCGGGCCACACATACTCATCAAAATGAACTTTATCGCCATCAACTGTCAACTTAACAATTGAGGCATTGGCAAAACCAGGAAAGTTAGGATTATCAGTTGCATCCCTAACATATCTAGCCAAAATATCGCCGTGGCCGCAGACAAGTGCGGTTTCACCATCGTCAATGCCATCCATAATTTCCACAACGGCGCGGCGCATGCGAGCTACCACGTCTTCATTTTTTTCCATAGTTGGATCAACATTAGAATTACCGTAGTTCCATGGCAACAAGAATTCATCGCGGCCTTCAAAGATACCGTAGCACTTTTCCCGCAAGTCTTTCAAACGCGTATATGGCATCTTGTGGTCCGTAATAATTTCCAAGGTGTCACATGCTCTTTCTTGTGTTGAAGAAAAAGCTTTATCAAAGTGAGTGTGATGTTTTTGGAAGTAATCGCGCGCCATTTCTACTTGGCGGATACCCTTCTCGTTAAGTGGTGAATCACAACGCCCTTGCACCTTATGGTAGTAATTAAAATAAGTCTGTCCATGACGAACTAGATATAAAGTTTTTGTCACAAAAATTTCCCCCGTATTTTCACGTTTTCTATATCTTATCAAAAAAGCACGCTTAATGCGTGCTCTTTGGCTATTTTAATTCTAAGGTCTGAAGCTGTTGTTGAATTCTTTACTATCCACAATAAATGATGGCACACTGATGAAGTGCATTGAATATATATTACCGGTTCTTGAAATACTGAAGCCATAGTAATTGTAGTCGCCATCATGACGAGAACCTTGGGTGTTGAAGATGTCACCAGCGTGTTCCCATTCACGGTAAAGATTTCTGTCGCCGCGTTGAGCTTCACCAGCACCGGCAAAGCCGAAGATCATTTGCTTCAAGCCAAAGTAAATGTCACGTTTCATTTCACCCATTGGCATAGTCTTTTTATTAATGGTAAAACCAGCCATGTCTTCAACGTAGTTGTCATCTAAGTTAAGGCCATTCTTCTTGCAGGCTCTAACGATTCCGGCAACATAGTGACCATTATCTTTGATACTGTGGCCGTGATCTTGATATTCTTTAGCAACATCATCAGCTAACTTTTGTGTACCTTCGCTGTAAACCCATGGACGCAAGCCAAGTTGCCCACGTGCACTGTTAATTACACGCAAAGAGAATTCAGCCAATTCCTTTTTATCGTTAGCTGAAAGATGGTCAGGATCAATCATCTTGTCATCGTCTTTGCTTTCTCCAGCTACGATACGTGAGAAGTTGTTGATCTCCATACCTTCCATAGAAGCCTTAACGAATTCAGGACTTGGGCTACCCTTATATGCATCAAGCAATGCGGAAAGAGTGTAGCCGCTTGGCATCCTGATTGCTGCTTGAGCATAAAGATTAGTTGCTGGAGCTGTATTCTTCACTGTTTTGACATTTTTAGCCAAAATCCAATAAGAGTTGGCATTAAGCTTATAAGCTGAATATTTCTTCTTGCCAATTCTTATATAACCTTTTTTGGAATAAGAATATTTTCTACTGGCGTAAGCGTAGTAATTAGTCTTTTTGCCCTTCGAAGTATAAAGTCGGACTTTCTTACTGCCTTTTACTTGTACTTTACCCTTGGTAGCAGCTTGCACAGTTTGTGGTGTGGCATATTCCGTGACTGCAGTAGCGGAAGTTAGCAAGCAAACACTGGCAAGTAAAGTCATCATTATCTTTTTGAACATATGGTTTACCTCCGTTGTTCCCTGTACACTACCAGTATCCCTTATAACTTATATGGTTATTATAGCAAAAAAGGCGCGCAACTTGAATGTAAGCGCGTGCCTTTTAGCCGTTATTAAATTGTTATTTTCGAGGCTGCTTATTAGTACCAACCGTTTGCTTGCCAGAATGACTTAGCAGCTGACCATGAACCGTAACGACTCTTTACGTAGTTGTCAGCAACTCTTTCTTGGTTGGCAGCTGAGTAGTCACCGTTCAAGTATGAAGCTGAAAGTTGGTATTTACCTACGTATTGACCGTTAGAAGCACTGTATGAGCCACCTGATTCACGATTAGCAATCCAAGCCTTAGCACTTGCTTCTGAGCCTGATGCGTTTGAAGTGTATGATGAAGCGCTAGTATTTGAAGCAGTTTGAGTGTTTTGAGTTTGAGTTTGTGATTGTGCTGGAGCTTGAGTTGAAGCTTGAGCAGTAGTTTGAGTTTGGGTAGCAGCTGCGTGGTGACCAATAGTTACGTACTTAGCACGAACCCATTGGTTCTTACCTAAGTCGTACCACTTGTGGCCCTTTGAATCGTAAGCAGTCTTGATAACTTTCCATGAAGTGTTACTTGCTAAAATTTGACCAGTTGCTACTGGGTTTTCATAGTTGTTGTATACGCTGATTGAGTTATTTGAAACGTAGTTTACAGTTACTACGCTTGCATCGTTTTGGACGATAGCAGCTTGTGCAGTGTTTGAACCTGCGTTGTTTGCTACTACTAAACCTGTAACTGACATAGCAGCTACTGCAATTGACTTAACTAAGATAGATTTGATTTTCAAAAAAATTCTCTCCTTAAAGTTTAAAAAGTAAATAATAAGTAACGAATTTTCACTTATTCGTCTGTCTCATTCAATTGACAAGTTATATACTACAGTGCTTTCGTTGCAGAACCATAACAGGAATATCACTCGCTTATTAAGAAAGTATTACTGAATGTGTCACCTTTGTAACATTTGTAATATTTATGTAAATTATTTTTGATGATGCAAAATGTTGTTATGTCAACGTTTTAACCCACTTTTTACTTTTTATTTGCTATGTGCAAAAGCATGTTCGCTCTTAACACTCTGAAACATTTCTGCAAAAACTATTACAGAAAAAAAGATCAATGTTATCCATTGACCTTTTTCTACCTATTAATAATGTAATTATTACCTATTTATAGAACGCGCCATTCTTGAAATAGTATGATTCAAGCCGCGAATTGTTTTACTTAATTCAAAGATAGTCTCTGTTGGAGACAACACGCCCCATGCGGCGTCCCCGATATGTTGGATATCGACACTGCAAGTCTTGTTTTTAAGCGCAATCTCGCGAATCACGTCCTTGCCAGAACTCTCCTGACTAGTACCAATCGTACTCATTACCAAGCCATCATGTTGATGAACGATTTTGACAATCTTAATCAACTCATCGCTAGTAAATCCTGGCACAGTGCCTACTGCAGGTACCAAAATCACATCGGCTCCTGCATCGATCATTGCCTTCACAGACTCTTCATCTGCTATTGGCTCATCAACACCATCACCATGCATTTTACCTGCAATAATCATGCCGGAGAAATTCTCTTTAGCAGTTCTGACAGCTTGCACAATCATCTTGTTGGTAACGCCGCTGCCTGAATAGCAGACAAAGTTAAAACCTAACTCTTCTGCGCGTCGCATTGATTCAGCCGTCGCAATTCTGCCTTTAGGCAATTCAAACTTGGTTGATTCCATTTTGACATCTGGATCAACTGGCTCCAAATTAACACCGATTGGTCTGCCAGTAAGTTCTTTCAACCTCTTGACAGTGTCTTTTGCGTCCTTAACTTCCAGACCGCTAACTTTAGGCTCAAACACATCAAATAAGTTAAGCAAAATCAGGTCCGCACCAAAGGCAGCCGCAATTTCTGACATCGTTAAGCCATCAATGGCAGGTTAAATTACTACGTTTTCGCTTAAAACGGTCCGGCCTTCGCTAGCCTTAATGCTTTGCTTAAGCTCTTCACCGTTTATTTTTAACAATTCACTAGAATTTGCACTAATTAATCTTGCTATCATTATTTAGCCTTATTTTCTTCCATAAGTTGACGCTTGTTCAATGCGGACATGAATGGCATGTAAATCAAAACGTCTAATACAATATTGATCAGCTGCAAAATTGATCCTGCGATACTACCAGTTGCCAAGAATCCAGAAATAAGTGGTGGCATAGTCCAAGTAATAACGGTACCGTTACATAATGGAACTATGCCCAAGTTCATTGCAATGTAAGTAGTAATTGCGTTGATCATTGGTGTAAGAATAAATGGAATAATCAACATCAAGTTCATAACAACTGGCAAACCAAACATGGTTGGTTCGTTAATGTTGAATAAACCAGGAACAATAGTCAATGGTGCTAAAACTTCACTTTGCTTACTTGCGCGTTTACGCCATACCAAGTAACCGATGCAAAGTACCAAACCGATGGTGGCACCACCACCCATGTAAACGAAGTTGTCGATGAACGGTTGAGTAATAATGTGACCGCCGTGGGCTAAGTCCAAAGATAATTGCAACGAACAAGCCTCTACTACCTAAGTAGGTGTAAGGGAATCATTCTACAGGAACCTTGTCGCCACTCATAATACTTGGTGTCAAAATAAAGAATACTGATGCGGAAATAATATCAGCTGAAACACCATCAGTCTTACGTTGGTTGGCATAACTCCATGCAATACCAAATGCGGCAATAAGACCCATGATCCCGAAGGAACCATTAGTAATTTTAGCTAAGATTTGTGCGATGCTCACACCATGCACTGCTGTCTTGGCTAGCCAATCTGACCAACCTGGTGCAGGGAATGAGTTAATGATCATGAATAATGATCCAACGATAATTAACGGCATAGCCATTGCGATACCGTCACGAACCGCGATTAACGGTTTGAAGTTACCTATTTTAGCAGCTACAGGCATAATGTGTTTGTTAACAAACGCAGTTAAGCCCCCAGATTTCTTATCAGCCATAATAATTCCTCTTCCATATACTACAAAAAATAGAGCTCTTACATTGTTCTTTGGTATATACTTTTATGACACTGTAATGCAATGAAAGCGCTTAATTTACCAGTATTTTAAAAAAAGTTTTTGAGAATATTTTCATCTTTGCAGCAATTGGCTTAAGTGCTATAGTTAAGGTGTATTTTCAAATAAAAGCGAGGAATAAAAATTATGAGTAAATATGTTGTTACATTAAACGAAGAAGATTTACAAATGATCAAGGATTGTCACTCAAAGAACCCTTCAATCATGAAAGCTATGAACGAAGCTAAGAAAGTCGAAGACTAATAAAATTTTTTGGATCTCTAAATCAAAAAAGACCGAAATTCTAATCGAATTTCGATCTTTTTATTTTTGCTTGTTTTTCTTTATTTCTTTTTTTATTCTTCTACTTCGGTTCCTTGCGGATCGTTATAGTTATAAACCTTTACGACGTCGCCTTTACCGTCTAAAACGACGACGTTGCCGTCATTATGTGGATAAATTAACGGATCAGAGTGCGAGCCACCATCCGTAAAGACGCGAGCAGGTTCGCCCGGATATTGCATCTTTCTCACAATACAATGATCTGGCGACAAGCGATTCATCAAGCGACCATCGTCAAACACGCCTTCTAGTCCACAAGTTGGCGTATGACCCACGACGATTGTCTTCTTGGTCTTATTATGAGCGATCTTTTTATTTAAAGTGTCGGAATACCAAAATCTTTCTCTGGCCCAGATGCGGTAAAAGTCATAATCGATCTTAAAGCCATGATCAACACTATTATATGTAGCCGGATCATTATACTTTTCATCCGGTCTTACACCGCCGTGAACGAACACGATGTTGGGCGTTTCATACATGATCGGGCATCCCGTCAAAAAGCGATAATACCTGCTTGCGCGCAATTCTTCTGGCGTAGCAACTTCACCCGACAATTGTCTTAACGTATCACTACCACCATTAAAGAACCAGATCCCATCTTGATGTTCACGTTCATTGGCATAATTAAGCAGCATTTGTTCATGGTTGCCCAATAAAACAATGGCACCTTCACTTTTTTGTTCAATTAAATAGTCCAGCACTTCCTTTACGCTGTCGCGACCATCGATGTAATCACCACCGGTAACCAGCTGAGCATATGGGAAGTCTTTTTTGGCTTGTTCAATTAGACCAAGCGTCTCATGATTGCCATGAATATCAGAAATAAAAATATAGTTTTCCTTCACTCGATCGTCTGCTAACGTGTTGTTAATAATCTTTTGGGTCATTTGGCTCGCTCTTCTTTATTTCTTTTCTTTAATAATATAAATTGGTCTTCGCTTAACTTGCAAATATATTCGGCCAATATAGCGACCGACCAATCCTATGCATAATAATTGTAAACCACCGATTAAGAGAATGATACAAACAAGTGATGACCAACCATTAATAGCATATTGTGGGAAAATCCAGTGCCTTACTACAATAAAAATGATGGCAAAAAATGAAACGATAAATGAAACAAAGCCTAGCCACAGAGTGATGTTTAGTGGTGCTTGAGAAAAGTCGGAAATTCCATCCATCGCATATTTGAATAGTTGCCAAATGGTCCAATCGCTCTTGCCGGCAACACGTTGCACATTGCTGTAGCTGAGGTACTTCGTGTTAAAGCCAACCCAGCTAAAAATTCCTTTTGAAAAGCGGCTGTATTCGGACATCGATAGGACTGCATCAACGACTTGGCGCGTCATCATGCGGTAGTCGCGCACGCCTGGTACCAATTTTGTCTCCGAAATTTTGTTGGCCACCTTATAAAACATGTTGCTCAGCCAGGACTTCAGCTTGCTTTCACCATTGCGGTCCACTCGGCGGCAGCCAACCATATCCCATTCTCCGGTCTTGATCAAATAATACATTTCAATCAATAATTCGGGTGGATCCTGCAGATCGGCATCCATCACGACCACCAAGTCACCAGTTGCGGCTTGCAGACCGGCATAAAGGGCCGCCTCTTTACCAAAGTTTCTCGAAAAAGAAATGTAGTGAACGTGTTCCTTATCTTCTTGTTGGATTTTTTTCAATTCTTTCAGTGTATCGTCGCTTGAACCATCATTGACAAAAATATATTCCGGCTTAACCGGTATTTTTTTGACGATCTTTTTGACCGCTGGATAAAACAGCGGCAATGATTCCTGTTCGTTATAGCAAGGAATAATAATTGATAATTTCTTCATTAATTAACGTTTTTCTTCCTTATATATTTTTATTGCATCCCGCCTTCATTCCATGCGTCTTGCAAAATCTCAGTGAAATGCTTTACTTCGTTTTCGTCAAAAATAATCAACAGACCATTTCTGACGATATCCATCTTTTCATCCCCATTGATGCTAAGTTCCAAACTAGAAATAAACAATCCTTCCTCGTCTGGTGCCTTCATTAAGACATACTTAGCTTCGTAGGGCTGAGCTTGACTATCATACATATATTTTAAAGCAATTCTATCAAGCATTTGTTGCGAAAAGTTAAAGGTTTGGATATTATTTTAGCTTTTCTTTTTTATTACTATTTTCAATACATAATTACATTATAAGGCATAGTTTGAGCAAAATTTCACAAAACTGACTATAATAAATGTGTGAAAAGAAGTGACTATGATGTTTAACAAAGAAAACGCAATTGATGCTTCTAAATTACACGTTGATTCTTTCAAGTATCAATCAACTGAAGATATGCCAAATGAGATCTATGAAGAATGGCAAGAAAAGCACATGAACGCCAAGCTCTTCAGTCTGCAGTTCCGCAACATCGGTCAAAGTGCTGAGTGGCAGGAAATGATCATCATCTGGGCAGATAAATTATAATAAGAACTCTAATGAAAGCCCTTAAAGGGGCTTTTTTTGACGATTTTTTTAAGGGCGGTGCTAAGATTGAAGTTGAGACGATCGACGAATGAAGAAAACTTACTTATATACATTTTTAGGAATAACTTTAAACGCAATTGAAAACTCGATGACCATTGTCACTAACTTGGGGAGTATCCTTTGGTCAGCTTCCATTGTTAATATGATGCACGCATTCGGTTGGACAATGTGTGCTTCAATTTTTACTGAGGGAATTGTGATCAGCTTTTTGACCATGATTCTTGAAAGAAGAATGTCATGGAAGCAGTGGCGCAAAGAACTGATCTTTTTGACTCCTTACAGTGTACTGATGCAGGCCTTTGCGACGGTCTGGCGCTGGTGGGGTATTGATAAACTGGACTTCATCCCCCGCTTTGGCGTCGACATCTTTGGCTTACTTATTTCGTTTACAGGTTTAGCCATGTATTCTGAGTGTGCTTGGTGCTTTCACCCACATGATGCTTTGTCATCCTGTTTGAAGAGTCGCTAGAGTCCTAAGATGATGAAGCTCTTTAACATCATCGCTCCTTTGATTGTAATTGGAATTTGTTTCTTCAGGAATCACACAGTTTATGCATTGCACATCGGTACTTTGGTCGGTTTATTAATTCAGAACCGCTTCACTTCATTCTGTCAGATCGCTTATGAAAAATATTTACATGTTTAATTAAAAAAGACACGTGAAATCACCAATGTCATTAAGTTAAGACATTGACACTCAATACCCTTTTTGCGTACAACAAATAAGCCTTTTTATAATATTGGAATTTTTAATTAGGCTACACGATATAAGAAGCAAACTGGTGCCTTAACTTTAATATAGCGTTTGTCTTTTCGTCCAGGTCTGACTGGCACAGTGTATCGACTGATCCTACGTAAAATTTTAAGAAAAGTAGTATCAGTTGAAGAGTAATTATATTGTTTATGAATAATCCTGCAGGACATTTTAAAATTTATGATATAAGTATACTTGCAATGTCATTGTGGCACATAAGCTTGAGCATTAATCTGACTGACTGTATTAAACATAATCATATGAGCATAGATTTGGCGATTCAGGTTAGTTAGAAGCACTTCCCACTCATCTTTACCTGTGTCTGGATCACTAATTCTTACTTTGCAAGCACGAAATTTCACAGTACACAGCTTTTCAAAGTCCCAGCTTGCATCTTGAGTATTCTTTAAAAAGTATTTCTTGTAATGATGTCTATAATGCAGTATTAAATGTATTTTTTTGGTATTTTTATGCTTCATGTAATAGCTACCTGAAATAGTCACCTTGCAAGAAATATCACGATCGCATTCACAATCAGGCAGAGCTCGAATTTCTTTCATTGCCCCTTCCCCGTTTTAGTGCGGACAACGTAAAAACAATTATTTAGACGATTACAATTTTCAATTAAATTAAAGCTGGTATACCCACGGTCCATCATGACAATATACTGGCCAACATTTAAATGCTTAAGCAATTGTACAGCTGCAGTTTTTTCATCATAATACGACCTTTCCTAAAAACGTATTTGAAAAGACCGAAACATATAAACAAAAAGAACCGAATCAAAATAATGGTTCTATGATAAATCCTGTTGATAGATTTCTATGATATTCTATCAATAGGA
>OLRR01002069.1_pt1 | contig 11337 bp, 16 predicted proteins | sample 1671941 | NCBI WGS metagenome assembly OLRR01 (sample SAMEA3136628, study PRJEB25190) | human gut metagenome
TGTGAGGTTCTTCTTTCGTCTATTGACATTATTTATGAATTACAGGAATGCTTAATTAATCTTCTTTCGTCTATTGACATTATTTATGAATTACAGGAATGCTTAATTCACTATTTTCAATTTTTCCATCTCTGCACCTATATCGAATGATTTTTTCTTTTTTTGTTCAGAAAAATCATCTACATATCCTGTGCCCACTGTAACTATCCCTGCAATTCCTATATGTGGTAACGAAATTTTTGACTTCGTAAGGTCTCAGGGAACTTAAGTTACCCATTTTAATGTTGACATTTATAGTCTCAAGGAGTTTAAATATAATTAGTTCTCTTCTTATAATATTCTGCTTTAATTTTTAATGTCCATGTTGGACTGCATAATAATATATTATATTGGGAATCCTTTAATAGTTTAATTTTTAATGAATCTTTTGGGGTATTACATTTTTGGTAATTAATCTTTCCTTTTTCTATATTTTTTAATATATACTTTTCATCTTTAATTTTAAAAGTAAAAATACCATTCCATACATCATAATTAAATTTATTATTATTTCTTTTTTTATTAAAACTTTTTTTAGAATTATTTATTGCTTGAATAATATCAACTTCTTTTGCTTTTATTTTTAAGTAAAAATCATCTCCTATTTCTATTTGAATTAAGTTTTTATTGTTATCAATTTCCAATGTATATAGTATTAATTTACTTTCATTTGCCACCAAGCTATATGAAATTTCATCACACATACTTTTAATCTTTCTATTTTCCTGTTGATCAAAAAAATACTTTTCCCAATATATTTCTTCAATATCTTTTATATAAATTTTTTTTCTATTTTTTAACTCCGAATTTATAATACAAATTTGTAAACATTTTTCTTTTAAAAAAAATTCAATATTTTCAATATAATCTTCATATTCATTTAAATCACAATAATTCATTTTATCACCGTATCACTTTTCAAATATTTTATAAGTTTATATATTTTCATTAATGGCATCTAATGATGTGAGTGGTAAAGATAAATTTTTCCACTCACATCATATATATTTAATTTTATCTAATATTTTTTATTAATTTTATCATTTTAACTAGATTTTTAAAGGTTATTTTTATATGTGTTACTGCTCTATTATTTGAAAATTTTCCAGCTAATGTCATGGCCCCTTTTGTTTGATGAGAAATTCTCATATAATTGGTTCGTCCACCACCTCTCGTCATAATTCTTAAAGTGTATTTTTTAAATTTTATATTCCATCCAATACCTCTATTAGATCCTTTTATGATCCCTCGTGCATATTTTGTAAACATTTTTGCAACACCTGTATTCAATGTTGTCGCTGAAGCACCACCACTAGCATAAATAGATGCTATCGCTTCTCCAAAATAATTTCCTGCCATTCCTCCTAACACTGTTGTTACACCTGTACCTAATCTTATAAACCACCTTCTTTTTTTCCCCTTAAGATGTAATCTATTGGCAATCTTTGGTAAAATAAGTTTTCCTGCACCATAACCAATCAATCCTCCAATAACTATTCCAACTGGTCCATGTCCACTAGGATCTACATAATTCACTGGATTATTTGTACAATACACATATAAATGTTGTGTATCCGGCTGATTGTTTTCTCCTCGATAAGTATCTTCTGTTAAAAACCTACCATTTTCCGGATTATAATACCGTGCATTCAGATAATACAATCCCGTACTCTGATCATAAATTCCTCCCGTATAACATACTTCATTGTCCGCCTGATCATCTCCCTGGATCGTTGTCTCTCCAAAATCCGTATACTGGTAAGTCGCATCCGCACTCCCGTCTTCTTTTACCAGACTGCTTGTACTTCCCTGGATATCTTTGTTGTAAAGATAATATTGTGTTGCATTCTGTTGAAATCTTTCTGTTGCGAGGACGTATAAAAGAAAGATATGATGGTTTATCTCTTATCATATCCTTCTTTTGATCTTAACATGAAAACTGTATCATCTTAACCTAATCATCGTATATATACATATCTTTTGTGTCCGCTATCCGATAGAAATAAATAGTACACCCAATTGATGTAATAGATAAAATAATAAGAAAAATTATCATTCCAATATCAAGAATATAATTTATTTTTTCTATATTTTTCATCTCTTTTATTAAAAAATATACTTTTTTATTGACTTCTATTTGATAACATAAATTGTAATTATTAATTTTATTCTTTTCATCTTTTAAATAAGTTATTTCTTCTCCTTCCTTTATAACTTTAAGCTCTTTTCTCGTAATATCTGGGTATTCTTCTATTCCATCTTCCTTTCTTAATATACATATCCGATCCCCATTATTTAATTTAAAATATTTCAATATTCTTCCATTTCTAGTATCACTTCCTTTATATATTTTTTCTACGATTCCTTTCTTCTTCTTACATCGTGTTGTATCTATCTTATAATTCCAGGATGTTTTTGCAGCATGTATATAATAAATTGTTACAATTATAAGAATAACAGAACAACAAAATAATAATATAACTGCTCTCTTACACCATTTTTCCATATAAAAAAATTTCATACCTTTTGCCCTCCATCTTTTCTACCTTTTTTTCTTAAACCAATTAGGAAGACTAATTATTGCTGATTTTATTCCTGATACAACAGCTGTTCTTTTTGCCCCTTTCATAAGTTCCCTTGCACTTTCTTTTGCTACCTGCTTTGTCATTCTGAAACTTCTAGATGTTATTTTTATTCTTGTCCCATATTTAATAGTAATATATTTATATGTATAGCTTCCTTTTCGAAATAATCCTCTATTCCAATAACTTCTACCAAGTCCATCTTTACCTAAATATCCTGACAATGCTCCCGCTGCTCCATCATATAAAACATTAGCAACTATATACGATAGTTTTTTCTTTCTATTGCTTATATAAGATATCATAGCTGATTTCACTCCACCCGCAACCGTTTGCATTTTTCTTTTTAATCTCGATGAAGTTAAAACACCATCTATCATTCCAGATATTATCGAGTAAGCAACTTCTCTTGTACGTATTTTAAATCCTCTTAACGAACCTTTCTTTGCGATATAATGCAGAAATGCCTTCAATGATATATCTATCAATACACTAATAGCTGCACCTGCTATTGCATTAGCTACTTTTACTGCGATATGTCCACTAGGATCCACATAATTCACCGGATTATTCGCACAATACACATACAAATGCCCTGTCTCTGGTTTTGCCGTATCTCCACGATACGTATCTTCTGTTAAAAATCTTCCATCCTCTGGATCATAATACCTTGCATTGAGGTAATACAGTCCCGTAGTCTGGTCATAGATCCCTCCCGTATAACATACTTCATTGTCCGCCTGATCATCACCTTGGATCGTTGTCTCTCCAAAATCCGTATACTGGTAAGTCGCATCCACACTTCCGTCTTCTTTTACCAGACTGCTTGTACTTCCCTGGATATCTTTGTTGTAAAGATAATATTGTGTTGCATTCTGTTGAAATCTTTCTGTTGCGAGGACATTTCCATCGGTTCCGATCAGATTCTGTGAATTCTGGTTTCCATCTGTATCAGTTGTATAAGCCACAACTCCATCCTGATAATAATAGTTGATCGTCTCATCTCCATCGATCTTCTGGATCCACTGTCCTTCTCCATTATAGATGTTCTGCTGGATCACTGCTGTCTTTCCGTCTTTTGTCACGGACACCTGACTTAATCTGTTTTCTGCATCATATACATAAGTCTGATTCTCACCAGTCTTTGTGTTCTTTACATCTGTCTGGTTTCCATTCGCATCGTAATCATACTGACGGACTTCTTCTACCGCAGTTCCTTTTTCTTTCGTGGATGTCTTTAACTGATCCAGTCCGTTATAAGTATACGATGTTGTCGTTGTTCCGTCATCTTCTTTGAGCCGATTTCCAACATTATCATAGGTATATGTGACCGTCTTTGTCTTATCATCCTTCTTATGATCTGTTGTTACCGTCTTTGTCAGTCGTCCAAGTGTATCATAAGTATAGACTTTTGTCTCATTAACTTTGTCTGCATCTTCCTTTGGGTAGTTATTGACCTGCGTTTTCTCTGTGATGTTAGAGTTCTTATCATAACTGTACTGATAAGATTCCATCACTTTTCCTGTCTCAAGGTCTGTGTAAGTCATCTCTTTCACACGGTCCAGGCTGTCATAGGTGTAGACTTTCTTCACTGCCTGATCACTGCTGTTTAACAGATCTCTGTAGTCTTTGATCTCCTTAACTTTGCCATAGCTGTCATAAGTATAGCTTCGTACCGTCTTTTCTGTACTGCCATCTCCTGACTGAACTTCTCCTTTGATCTTTGTCAGCCATCCGTTCTGGTCATATTCATACGCTAAAGCCTGAACTCCGTTCTTTGTCGTTGGATAAGTAACCTTTGTAAGCTTTCCATCACTGTCGTAATAGTATCTGATCTGATGTGCTTTATCTCATCGGCTGTCGGTTCGTTTTCCTGACTTAATTCTGCATATCCTGTTGTCTGTCCTCTGCGGTCATACTGATATTCTGTGTAACGTACAGCTGTTTCTTCTGCTCCGTCGATCTGATAGTCAATACTTTCCAACAGTCTGTCATTGATATCATAGCTGTAGACCGTCTTTAAGGTCTTCTCTCCGATACTTTCTCCTGCTTCCCCTGCTTCATAGGACTCTGTTTTGATCAGGCGGTTCTTCCTGTCATAATCAAATGTCTTATAACCGCCGTCTGCATAGATTTAGGTTGTGACATTTCCATTTCCATCGGTAACAGCACTCTCATTTCCATTGATATCATATGCTGTCTCATTAATGACGGTATCTTTTCCTGTGATGATGCTGTCTCCATCAACCATCGGCTGGATGATCGTATGGGTTGTTTTTCCTTCCTTATTGTATAATGTTAGAGAGATCTTTCCTTCTCTATCGGTATTACTTCCAAGTGTGACCGCTGCGATCTCTTTTCCGTCTTCGGTAAAGACATGATCCGTATAGATACCGCTGCTTAAGGTACGGACCGCATTGCCTGCATGATCTGTCCATGTCTTGTCTGTCACGGTTCCATTGACTTTGGTTGTCTGTACCTGAAGATCCTTATAGGTCTTTGTGCCTGTCAGGGTATGGATCACGGCAGTTTCGTATCCATACGAAGTTTCTGTTGTTTTTGTCGTATTGTCCGCATCTTCCTTTGTGGTAGTCACTCTGACCAAGATACCGTAGCCCTTATGAACTATGATAATTTTTATATTTTAAGATTTATCAGGATTATTCTAGCTACTTTTCTGATTTCGCTATTCTTCCTTATTTCATTGCATTTCTTTTTCATTGTTTTCTGACTTCATAAGGTCTACGATACCTTAATAAATCCCCCATAACTCTTACTCGAAGGAGGGCGAACGAAGTCTGAGACTAGCGTAAATTGATCCAAAAATTCGTCTGCACTCCCTTACAAAAATATTTCTCGAAAATAATGATCTATTTCCGAATCACTTGGAAACATTTTTTTAATTTTTTCTAAATATCCTTTTTTTCTTTTTATCCATTTTTTTCTTTTTCCTTGCAAAATACAAATATAAAAAATATACACTTCAAATTTTTCTTGATTAGAATTATATAGATTTCTAATTATATCTTTCCCTTCATTAACAATATTATAAATATCATTTTCCACATTCATCAAAAATAAATATTCTGTAGTCGTATAAAAATAACCTGTAAGCAATTGTATTTTAATGTTTTCTTTAAAAAACTTTTTTTGATATTCTACTAATTCAAAAAACAGCTTTTTTTCATAACAATCCTTCTTGTAATAGTCTATAACATTCTCCATATAAATTTCTTCTAATTTCATCCAAAGTTGTGTATATAAAATTAAAAAAATATTATCACTCTTATTTTGTTTCCACAAAATGTATAATTCTTGATTTGTTTTTTCACTTTGATTTGAAGGGAAAAAAGGTTGATCATCATAAACCAATTGTTTTAACCCATGCATCACTTAATTTTACAACTCCTTTCTTCGCTATACACGTACCTTCAATAATTTTTCCTTTATAATTGTATGCAAATTTATATACTATTTCTTTTCCTTTAGTTTTTCCTATTGCCTTCATTTTCCCACTTTTCATTGCCTTTTTTACAATTGGTTTTACATATTTCCATTGATTCTTTTTTGCTACTTTAGTCCATGCATGTTTACTCTGCATAATATGTCGTACTTTATTTTGATCAGAAGCCACTCTTTTTATTGCACTATTAACTCCCTTCACCGCTAATCCACTGCTTGATGATGCACCCATAGCAACGCCAATACCATAGCCTGCAAGTGCTCCTATAATAGCTCCTACAACAGCTCCTTTAATTCCATACGTTGCTATAAATAAATTTCTTTTTTTCCCTTTATATCCTAATCTTTTAGCAACTAATCTACCTTTATATGAACCAGCTACTGCACCAACATTTCCTTCTGTTCCAATCAAGTTCTGTGAGTTTTGATTTCCATCAGCATCTGTCGTATAAGCTACAACACCATCATGGATCGTTGTCTCTCCAAAATCTGTATACTGGTAAGTCGCATCCGCACTTCCATCTTCTTTTACCAGACTGCTTGTACTTCCCTGTATATACTTAAGGTACCGTGTGTATACTTAAGGTACCGCAAAGCCCTTATGATATCTGGCAATTTTCATAGCTTAGTCATTTCTAAGATTCTTGCTTCTATTTTTTGATTTCTTCATTCCAAACTCTTTTATTATATCTCTAATTTTTTTATTTTCTGACTTCGTAAGGTCTCAGGGAATTTAAATTCACTTAAATTTTCGCCCCTACTTAACAGATTCGGACAAAAATTTTGCTTCTTTTTCCATTTTTTTATCTTTATAAAATTGAATTAAAGAAATTTTTTTTCCATTTTTCTTTAAATTTCCATCATTATCTACTCCATCAACTCTTATATTTATTTCAGCATCTTTATCAATATAATATTTTAATAATTTAATATTTTCTTCTGAAGTTCTTTTTTCATAATCATAATACCCTACATAAAATAATACATTAGCACCATAAATATCTTTCTTGTTTACATCTGCTCCCTCTTTTATTAATATCTGTGACATTTTTATTGCATCTTTAAAATTAGGTAATGTGGCCGCTATCATTAGCGGAGTTTTCCCAGACTTTTTAAAAATTTGATTTACTTTTTCTCCCTGATTTAATTTCCTCTCTACACCTTTGTAATTACATGTTATAATATAGTATTCCAAATTAGTTTTTTTACCCTCATAGCTAATTAGTTCTCTACTTATATTATCTTTATCTAAATATTCATCTATATTATTATTTACAACTTTTAACCAAACCATATTTGCAACTATATAAAACATAATCATTATTAAAACTATAATAGAAATTTTTTTCATATATTGTCACCTCTTTAACTAGGGCTATAAGCCCTTATGACTACTATACTAGACCAGCGTCTCAAGGTGCTGGTCTTCTCTTTCTGCTATTGAAATTCTATAATTTCCACACCTTTATAACTACACAACTGTTTAATAATATCTCTTATATCCGCTTTGTATTGATTGTAAATTACTTTTCGTCTATACTTTGGTGTGAAGACGATATGATATTTGCACATCCATTTTGTATGTGCAAGTACTTGGTTCGCTTAAGAAGATAAAAATTTCCAAATACTTAAGCGTACCAGGTTACAAGGTTTCATAATTAAATCACCATTGTTAGCAGTTCCCAACCTAAATAATTTATTTCCTGGAAGTTCAATTATTGTTTTTAGCATACGTTTCTTTATCCATCTCATACTATATTTTCTTGTACCAATTGTTACAGCCTTAACAATCGATTTCGATACTTTTCCTATTGTATTGGCCTTAATAATCATTTTTATAGCTGCAAAAGTCAAGTTTACTGCTACTTTATTCATATACTGATCTTCTTTTTTTATATAATTTCTAAATTTAAATCTTTTTTACTTCTAGCAATATGTTCTGTCGTACCCTTTCCATATCTTATAAAAACAGTTTTATCAAACCAGTATCTTCCAAACATGTCCCAATTTCCAAATAAATGTCCACTAGGATCCACATAATTCACCGGATTATTCGCACAATACACATACAAATGTCCAGTCTCAGGGTTCATTATCTCTCCACGATAACTATCCTCCGTCATAAATCTTCCATCTTCTGGATCATAATACCGTGCATTCAGATAATACAATCCCGTACTCTGATCATAGATTCCGCCAGTATAGCACACTTCATTTTTCGCCTGATCATAACCCTGGATCATTGTTTCTCCAAAATCCGTATACTGGTATATTGCATCAGCACTTCCAACTTCCATCTTCTTTTACCAGACTACTTGTACTTCCCTGGATATCTTTGTTGTACAGATAATATTGTGTTGCATTCTGTTGAAATCTTTCTGTTGCGAGGACATTTCCATCGGTTCCGATCAGATTCTGTGAATTCTGGTTTCCATCTGTATCAGTTGTATAAGCCACAACTCCATCCTGATAATAATAGTTGATCGTCTCATCTCCATCGATCTTCTGGATCCGCTGTCCTTCTCCATTATAGATGTTCTGCTGGATCACCGCTGTCTTTCCGTCTTTTGTCACGGACACCTGACTTAATCTGTTTTCCGCATCATACACATAAGTCTGATCTTCTCCAGTCTTTGTGTTCTTTACATCTGTCTGATTTCCATTCGCATCGTAATCATACTGACGGACTTCTTCTACCGCAGTTCCTTTTTCTTTCGTGGATGTCTTTAACTGATCCAGTCCGTTATAAGTATACGATGTTGTCGTTGTTCCATCATCTTCTTTGAGCCGGTTTCCAACATTATCATAGGTATATGTGATTGTTTTTGTCTGGTCATTTTTCTTATAATCGGTTGTCACTGTTTTGACCAATCTTCCAAACGTATCATAGGTATAACTTCTGAGGACTTTCTCTGTTGTCTGCCCCTTGGAATGCAGTTCTCCTTTGATCTCCTGCAGCCATCCGTTCTCATCATAAATATAAGACAATGCCTGAATTCCATCTTTGGTGGTCGGATAGGATACCTTACTGAGATTTCCATCCTCATTATAAGTATACTGGATCTAATGAGATTTGATATCATCTGTCGTTGGCTGAGCATTCTGACTGATCTTGCAAATGACTTCGTAATGTCCAGGGAGCTTAAGTTCCTTTTTTATTCTCGATTAAATTTTTGTATATATTTTTTTATCTTCTTTGTTCCTCTCCTTAATGTTGATCTTCTATCTATCATTATTATTATTACAAAACTTATCATAAACAGAACAAAATCTGTCACTTTGATCCATCCCATGCATAAAAACAACACATATAACGTTCCAAAAATCAATATGCCTGGTGCTGGAATTTCCTTTATATATTCTATTTTTTCAAGCTTCGTACAACCTTTTAACTCACTATTTTCAAGTTTTCCATCAAACATAACAACTTCATTTATATTAAATGGATTTTTTTCATATATATATATTATTTTCACTATATCTTCTTCAACAAATCCTTTAAACACTGTAATTTCTGATTCATCTATATCTGGTGTTATATAATGTCCATGTAAATAGTCTTCTTTATCATTAATTAATTCTAAATCTTCTTGTATTAATTTTATCCATTTTTCTGTATTTTTTATATGTACTTCTATTTTTTGCATCTTCATAATATTATCCTAATTAACAAATTTTAACTTCGTAAGGTCCCAAGGACCTTACGATTCCTTCGGGTACATTAGTCTACTTAATTTATTTTATAAGATTTAATTAGTTTGTATAATGATTCCGTATACTCATGATTACCATTTTCTATATTTTTTCTATATTGTTGTATATATTTTTCTACTGTATTTCCTTTGTTATCTTTTAAACTAATATCTGCCCCTTTTTCAATCAATAATCTTATGATTCTATATTGTTTTCTTGTATTTATTCCCGGTTCTTCCTCATAATTTTCTGAGTAACAAGCTGCCATTATTGCTGTTATACCTTTCTCATTTTTTTGATTTACATCCGCTCCGTTTTTTAAGAGTATTTGCACTAAGTCATAATTATTTTTTGTTACTGCTACTACTAATGCATTTTTATCTGGATCTGCACCTTTATTTAATAAATATTTTATCATCTTATTACAATCTTGTTGCCCGAAATAATAAATATATTCTGATAGAAGTTCATGTCCCTCTTTATTTAAATTTGCTCCATTTTTTACTAACATTTTTATAAACCGATCAGGATACGACATTGACATTAATGCTGTTTCTAATGGTGTTGTATTATTTTTTTTATCTATCTCATTCACATTTTCTCCAAATAACACTTTTATTCTAGCAAAAACATAATTACCTGTTATTATATCATATTGTAAACTTCCTTTTCGATAATACTCGGTTACCATACTAGATTCTCGTTCTTTATATTGTAATATCCATGGCATATTAAAATACAAATAATAACCAATCAATAAAAATATTATTACTATCAGCAATTTCAAAATATTTTTCACAATCATTAACCTCCACACACCTGATATAATTAGCTGATTAATCCAAGTTACTCAAACTTTGCACATGTAAGCATCTTCATTATATTATACAGAAATGCTTAAGATTCTATAAATACATTCTCATTAAAATATTGCATAATTTTTTCTGTTTCATCTTTAAATGTTTTATAAAAACCAAAATCACAAAAAATTACAAAAATTATAATATACAATCCCCAATACCTATTATTTGTAGTAATCATAAGTATAAGAAGCGAACTAATAATTAGTAGTATATTTGCTATTATTATTATAAGTTCAGCTTCAAAATATAACGAATATCTCATTGTCATTATAGTATTTTCACCATTAGAATACATCTTAATTTTTATTTTTGGAACAAATCCCCTATTTTTATAATACGGAATAGTATATAATACTATAGAATCTTCCATTTCTTTAATAAAAAACTTTTCTTGATTTGGTATAAAAAAGATAGAAGCACGTCTTTTTTTACTACTTATATTATACAATTTCTTTTTTATTTCTTTTTCAGTTAGTTTAGTTTTTATTTCTTTATCTATTTTATACATAGTTTGCTCCTTATAAAGAAATAAATCTCGGAATCTTTTATTAATTAACCATCCCTATTTTTAATATATTTACAATTCATCATTTGTGACTAAAAATCAAGATTCCGAGATTTTGTAAAATTATTTACTTCTACACATTCTTATTTTTTTGTTTTTTGATACAGCAACTTTTACAAACATGTTTCCCAGA
>OLRR01002080.1_pt1 | contig 11291 bp, 9 predicted proteins | sample 1671941 | NCBI WGS metagenome assembly OLRR01 (sample SAMEA3136628, study PRJEB25190) | human gut metagenome
AGTAGGGCTATGCCCGTTGATGAAAAGCCCCCGGCTATGCCGGGGGATATTTACTATTTGAAAATATTAATCGAAAAGTCTTGATTAAATGAATAATTAATGATAAAATGTATGTAATGGCGGTTGAAATTTGTATGAATTGAATTTGCAATTTTACAGACGCTATTATTAAAGTTGGTTTTTTATTTGAGAAAGGCTATGGAGTTGAAAATGAAAAAAATTACGGCTCTTTTAACGGCATTGATGATGTGCATGACATTCGGTGCGGATTTTGTATACGCGGCGGACAGTAATTCGGCACGCAATGCTGTTTTGCAAATACGTAAGGAGATAGACAGTCACAAGTCGAACATTCAATCGAAAAACGGTGAACTGTTTAAACTTACACCCGAAGAAATCGCCGAAGCGGATTTTAAGAATTATGATACGTCATCAGTACTGTTGGGAACTGACTTGTATGAGTTTTCTGCCGGCAGTGTTTCAAACGACATAAAAGGCAAAGACGGAACAATAAACACACTTGCTCCGAATGAATACAAAGTTCACAGTACAATTAAATACGGAAAATATCCGTCAATATTCAATTCAGACACGGTGATAAAAACTTCCGGCGGAAAACGGGCAACGCTTGTTGCGGATTATTCGGACGATGTGCCGTCATATCAGATTGTGAAGAATGTTGAGAATTTATATGTCGAAAATATAGATTTTGAAAATTTTCCTATGATAAAGTTTGAAAATTGCGATAATATTATTTTCAACAACTGTTCTTTTACCGATTTTGAAAACAACGGAATTGTGTTCAGAGATTGCAGTAATCTCGCGATTTTGAACAGTAAGTTCACAAATTGCGGCAATCAGATTTCGGACAGTTCAAACAGCGGTTACAGTATAAGAATAGTCGGTGATGCACAAAGTCCGGCTGAAAATGTTCTTATTGAAAATTGTACTTTCGAGAACAGCTGCGGTAAGACGATAAGTTTTGTCGGCGATGTTGACGATTATGTTATAAGAAATAACACGATTAACAACAGTGTTTGGGGGGCGATTGATTATTGGACTCCGACTGTTTCGGGCAAATATGCAGACGTTATTGAAAATAATGTGTGCAAAAATATCGGTTTCGGCAAACCGTCCGTAAATGATACGAATGCACTTACAAGCGGTGTCGGTTGTGCGGCGATATTCGCGGGTATGGGAACATCACTCCCTAATACGATTGTGAAAAATAACGTTGTACAAAATTGCGTTGAAACGGGTATCGAAGGTCCGTATGAATTGGTTTATCACAATACGGTAAAAAATACAGGCGAAAATTCCGTTGCGCGTTATACCGGCTCTACAGAGGCGATATATATTAAGCTGACGACTGAATTTGAACAGAAATATATAGGAAATACTATCGAAACAAGAGGTTTGAGATGCTTTTCTTCTTATTCGAACAGAGATGATGAGTACAAGGGAATATACATTTTGAACAATTCTGTGAATTTGGAAAATACAGATGCAAGTATTACTTGCAATTACACTCGTTCGGACATTGAAATCAACTGTAAAAAAATAAAGAAGATTGTTATTGAAAATAATACGGGAATGATGAAAGACAAAAAGAGTGTAAACATCTATACCGACAAGGGTTATGTTATGGATTATTTCAGTATTCATAATCCTTGTATGATAGGCTCAGTGCCTGAAAAGGCGAGATATTGCTTTAATATCAATAATAATTAAACAGAATGCAGTCAAAATCGTTGCGGATTTGTCTGCAGACTCAATTAAGCTAATCATTGGGGAACACATAAACAATGCGTATGCTTTGTTTATGTGTTCCTTTTTTGGTGCAAATATATAAAAATTATAGGTATATTTAATAGATAATTACTAAAAAGTAAAATATATGTTGAAATTGCACGAATAAAGTGATATGATAAAAGTATAATTTGTACAAAAGGGATGATTGCTATGGAATATATTGGACATACATCAGACGACGGACGGAAACAGCTGCTTTTGGATCACTTGAACGGAACGTCGAAGTTATGTCGTGAAAATGCGAATGAATTTTGGGCGGATATAGCCGGATTTGTGGGGCAAATACACGATATAGGCAAGTATACATCGGGGTTTCAAAAACGTATAAACGGTGCGGAAAATATCCGAGTGGAACACGCAATATGCGGTGCAAAAGAAGTTGCGAAAGCACCGCCGAAATCATATGTGCCTATGATTGAGTATTGCGTTGCGGGACATCATTCGGGTTTACCTGACGGCGGAACGAAAGTTGACGGTGAAGAAGATTCGACATTGCACGGCAGAATGAAACGAAAAACCGGCGATTATTCTGCGTATGAAAATGAAGTTAAACTTGAATATCCCAAAGATAATTTGAGAGAACTTTTTGATGTCAGTAATCAGAGAGAAATTATTGAAAGGTATTCTTTTTTTACAAGATATTTGTTTTCATGCCTTACGGATGCGGATTTTATAGATACGGAGCGGTTTGTAACTCCCAACACAGACAGAGGTATAGACGGAGATTTTCAAAAAGCATACGAAAAAGTATGCGAAAAACTTAATTCTTTTAAAATAGAAACCAAACTTCAAGAATCAAGAAGTATTATACAAGAACAGGTTTATAAAAGCGTTGAATCGAATGCGAATGTGTATACATTGAATATGCCGACAGGCAGCGGAAAAACTCTTTGCAGTATAAGAGCGGCTTTGAAAACTGCGATAGAGAATAAGAAAAAACGTATTATATATGTAATTCCGTATGTCAGTATAATTGAACAGACAGCAAAGGTATTCGAGGATATTTTCGGTGATGTACTTCCTGTGTTGCAGCACCATTCAAATTATGATTTTGATGATGATAAAAATGAAGATGAGAACGAAATCACTTCGGAAAAATTAAAACGTTCCTGTGAAAATTGGGACGCAAAACTTATAGTAACAACGAATATTCAATTTTTTGAATCACTGTATCATTATAAAGGCAGACGACTTAGGAAACTTCATAATCTGGCGGACAGTGTTATCATATTTGACGAAATACATATGCTGCCGATTGACTATATTCAGCCTTGTTTAAGGGCGATAGGGTATGTGACGAAGTATCTTAACAGTACGGCAATTTTGATGTCGGCGACAATGCCGAATTATGATAAATTTATGGAAAGGTATATGTCAGGTGTCAAAATAGAAAATGCGGTTAAGGATACGTCGTTGTTTAACGTGTTTGATAAGTGCAGATATGAGTATATCGGAAAGTGTGAACTTGCTTCACTGGCAGAAAAGGCACAGGAATATGACAATGCACTTATAATTGTGAACAAAAGGAAAACGGCAAGAGAATTATATGATATGTGCAGCGGTAACAAGTATCATTTGTCAACATATATGACGCCTTTGCACCGTTCGGAGATTATTGCAAAAATAAAGGAAGATATAAAGAACGGAATTAATACGACCGTGATTTCAACATCACTGATTGAGGCGGGTGTTGACCTTGACTTTAAGGCGGTGTTCAGAGAAATTGCAGGGATTGATAACGTATTGCAGTCCGGCGGTAGATGTAACCGTGAGGGTAAGATGGATATGGGCGATGTGTTTGTTTTTGAAACAGACGGCGGAAAAGGTGAAATTCAGCTTAAATCAAATATAACACGAAATTTATTTGAGGAATTTGACAATATTTCAACCGACAAATGTATTGAAGAATATTACAGTCGCTTATTTGCGTTTAATGACGGCAATATAGACAAAAGTACTATAACTTCGCTTATGGGTGAAAATTTGAAATTTGATGAAATACCGTTCAGAACGTATGCCGAGAATTTTAAGTTTATCAAAAATCAAGTTATAGGAATAGTAATTCCGCATGATGAAAATAAAGATTTGATTGAACAGCTCAGATACGGAAAACTGTCCGTAAAACGAAAATTACAGCAGTACAGCGCGTCCGTACATATTTGGGAGCTTGAAGAAATGATTAAAGAGGGGATTATAGAACAGCTTGATTGTGGTGTTTGCATACTTGCAAATACAGATTATTATAAGTCGGACGTGGGTTTGACGTGGGAAAATGATGTAGATTATTTTGTATGAGGAGGTTAAAATGAGTTACGGATTTAAAATTATGGTTAAAGGCGATTATGCCGCGTTTAACCGCCCTGAAATGAAAGTTGAACGTGTTAGTTATGATGTTCCGACACCGGGAGCTCTTGAGGGACTGATAAAGTCGGTGTATTGGAAACCGGCAATTCGGTATGTAATTGATAAGATTATCGTTTTTAATCCGATAACATTTATCAATGTTCGCCGTAATGAGGTTAAGGAAAAAATAAAATTGCAGTCGGTACAAAAAAGTATGAAAAACGGTACAGGTGATGCAACGATTTATACTAAGGATATGATAAATCAACGCGGAAGTATGATTTTGAAAGATGTATGTTACGGCGTGGAATTTCACTTTGAACTTACGGGTATACAGAGTGACCATGATGACGAGTCGGAGGAAAAGCATTATAATATTCTTCTAAGACGTTTAAGAAACGGTCAACAATTCAGACAACCTGTGCTTGGGTGTCGTGAATTTCCCGTAAAGAGTATCGAGCTTGTGGAGGAATTTTCGCTTGAAAATGTTTCGGATACGTTAAAAGGTGATACGGATTTAGGATTTATGCTGTATCATATGAAGTTTGAGGACGGCGGACATCCGAAAGATAATGATTGGGATAAACGTAATTTTTCGGACAAGGCAGACGCACTTTTTTACAGACCGCATATGATTGACGGTGTTATAGATGTAGCAAAATATAGGGAGATGATGAAATGCTGATAAAGGCTTTGAATGAATATTACGATATTCTTGCGAGAAATGACAAGGTTTGCAAAGACGGTTTTTCAAGACAGAATATCACGCATATGATTATGCTGAGAAAAGACGGTACAGTAAGCGATATTATAAACGTGGAGCAGGAAAGTGAACCCGACAGTAAGGGTAAAACCAAACTTCAGCCTATATCGGTGGTTTTGCCGGAGAGAACGCAGAAACCCGGTATAGACGGAAATATTGTCGAACACAGACCGTTATACATTTTCGGACTTAATTACGACAATAAGAGCGGTACATATTCAACAGAGGACAGTACGGATAAGGCGAAGAAATCGCATAAAGCATTTGTGGACAAAAACCTTGAATTTACAGAGGGTATGACATCGGATATAGTTACGGCATACAGAAACTTTCTGCAAAAGTGGAATCCGCAGGACGAAACCGAAAATGAGCTGCTTGTAAATCTCGGAAAAGCATACTCGACGGCGAATTTTATTTTCGGTCTTGACGGACACCCTGAAATAAAATTGCACGATACTGACGGCGAAATTGCTCAAAAGATAACGGAACTGAAAAAATCAGTCGGACCGGTGCAGGGTAATGACATATGTGCCGTTACGGGAGAAAAAGGTGAAATATCGGTAACGCACGATAAAATCAAGGGTGTAAGAAATGCAAATGCAACAGGTGCGTTAATGGTTTGCGTAAATAATACGGCAGAGTGTTCATACGGCAAAGAACAGGCGTACAACAGTTCCATAACGCAAACTACTATGAAACACTACACAGAGGCATTAAACACTTTAATCGCAGACAAAAATCACAGAATATATCTTGATGATATGACAGTTGTATTTTGGGCGATGTCAGATGACGATTCAAAAGAAACGGATTTGTTTGCTTCAATGCTTGGGTTTGACGATAAGATTGACGCAGATGAAATGAACGGTATTTTGCTTAAATCGCTTAATGACGTAAATCAGGGCAAAAGTCCCGATTTTACAGAACTCGATATTGATAAAAATGTTGAGTTTTATATTGTGGGAATTGCTCCGAATGTTTCGCGTCTTGCACAAAAATTTATATACCGTGATAAATTCGGCAACATATTTTCACATATAGCAAGACACCAAGCAGATATGATGATTGTTAATTCAAAAGGAAATATACCGATGTGGCGAATATTCCGAGAATTAAAACCGCCTCAAAGCACAAATTACACCACACCGCCGCCGCTTATGGCTTCGGTGTTCGGTGCGATAATAAACGGTACACGTTATCCCGAGTCCTTGCTTGAAAATGCCGTAAGACGAGTGAAAACGGATAAATCGGTAAATTATGTTCGTGCAGGTATTATCAAGGCTTGCATAAACAGAAAAGATAGATATTCAAAAAATAAGGAGGAGATAAAAATGGCACTTGATATTGAAAATAATAATCAAGCGTATCTGTGCGGCAGACTTTTTGCCGTACTTGAAAAAGTTCAATCGGACGCATTACCTGGATTGAACAGAACAATTAAGGATTCATATTTTGCGTCAGCTTGTGCAAATCCGTCAACGGTATTTCCGAAACTTATAAAGCTTTCGCAATACCACATTGAAAAACTTGAATATAAAGTTAAATATAAGATAGTTACGGGTGAAATTATGGACAAGCTAAACGGCAAATTTCCAAAGACATTACCGCTTAGCGAGCAAGGTAAGTTTATTATAGGCTATTATCAGCAAACACAAGATTTTTATAAGAAAAAAGAAGATAAGGAAATATGAAAGGAAGTAGAGAATTATGGAACCAATTAAAAACAGATACGAATTTACAGTTATTTTTGATGTAGAAAACGGAAATCCCAACGGTGATCCCGATGCAGGCAATATGCCGAGAATTGATCCCGAAACGTCGGCAGGACTTGTTACAGATGTGTGCTTAAAGAGAAAAATCCGCAACTTTGTGGAAATTTTTAAAGAAGATGAGCCGTATTATAATATTCTTGTAAAGCCTGATAAGGCACTTAACACAAAATTTACGGAGGCATATGAGGCAATAGGCGAAAAGACAGGTCAAAAGGGTAAAAATCCTGAGGCGGTAAGAGCGGCAAGAGATTACATATGTCAAAATTATTTTGATGTAAGAACATTCGGTGCGGTTATGAGTACAGGTAACGACCCATGCGGTATTGTCAGAGGTCCTGTTCAGATTAGTTTCGCAAAGAGTGTTGATCCGATATTTACACAGGATATAACAATTACAAGACAGGCAAGAACAACAGAAGATAAGCGTGATACAGGTGAAACGGAAATGGGCAGAAAGAGCATAGTACCGTATGGCTTGTACAGGGCGGACGGATATGTGTCGGCTATGCTTGCACAGAAAATTACTAAGTTTTCGGAAGAAGACCTTGAACTTTTGTGGAAGGCCATTATCAATATGTTTGAACACGACAGAAGTGCCGCAAGAGGTAAAATGTGCGTAAGAAAACTTTATGTATTCAAGCATGATTCCGTACTCGGAAATGCTCCGGCGAATGTGTTGTTTGACAAAATTGTTATCGGCAAAAAAGACGGAGTGGAAGTTCCGAGAAGTTTCAATGATTATGAAATCACTGTCGATAAAAATATGCCTGAAGGAGTAGAACTTCAGGAGAAAGCATGATTAATATAAGGACAATACAGCATTATATGTATTGCCCGAGAAGATTCGGATTGCTTGAAATTGAGAATGCTTGGGTTGAAAATGTTTCGGTTGTGTTGGCGAATATTATGCACGAAAACGTACATTCGGGCAAACACCAATTCAAAAGCAATAACAAGGTTGTTTTAAGCTCGGTTACTTTGTATAATGATGAACTTGATTTGTATGGCGTTGCGGATTGTATAGAGTTTTGCAAAAATAAAGACGGCGTACCGATAGACGACCTTGACGGAAAGTACACTGTCAGACTTGTGGAATACAAGCCTACACAGCCTAAAGACGGCTCTATAAGAGAAACTGACGCGATACAGGTGTTTGCTCAAAAATTGTGTGCGGACTATATTTGGAAATGCAACAGTGAGGGGTACATATATTATGCCGATACAAGAAAACGTGTGAAAATGCCGTTTGATGAGGAGTACGACAGGTATAAAGCATTGCTTGATGATTTGGTCGGTAAAATGCAAAACGTAATGGAAAGCGGTGTTATTCCTCCAAAAATAAAAGGCCAAAAGTGCAGTGGTTGCTCGATTAAAGATTTGTGTATGCCTAAAACGAAAAAGTACAGCATTAAACAGCTTATTGAGGAGGATTGCGTATGAGAAAACTTTTGAATACTTTGTATGTCACAAATGAAAATATATACATGACTCTCGACGGCGAAAATGTTGTATGTAAGGAAAATAATGAGGTTAAATTACGACTTCCGTTTTCAAATATTGAGGCAATATTTTGTTTCAGCTATCTTGGCTGTTCGCCTGCACTCATGGGGAAGTGTGCCGATTACGGCATACCGATTAACTTCATATCTCCGTCAGGCAGATTTTTGGCTCGCGTGCAGGGTGCGTCACACGGAAATGTGTTGCTGAGAAAACGTCAATACGAACTTTTTTCAAAACCGCCTGCACTTTTAAGACAAAATACCGTTGCCGCAAAATTGGCGAATACAAAAAGTGTTGTGAAAAGAACGCTTAAAGATTATCCGCAAATTGATGAGGACGGCAAGCTGACTCATTGTATAGAACGCTTGGACGGTTGTATTAAAAGCGTGTATATCACAGATGATTATGATGGTATACTCGGTACGGAGGGTAACGGTGCAAAGGCATATTTTGATGTGTTTGACAGCCTTATTCTTCATCAAAAAGACGATTTCTGTTTTGCAATGAGAAGTAAAAGACCTCCGCTCGATAGGGTGAATGCAATGTTGTCGTTTTTATATACGATTTTTACCCGTGAATATGCGGCGGCACTTGAAAGTGTGGGATTGGACAGTTATATGGGATTTTATCATTCGCTTCGTCCTGGACGTGAATCGCTTGCGTGCGATTTGGTCGAGGAGGGGAGATGTATTGTTGAAAGATTTGTGTTGACATTAATAAATCTTAAAATTATTAAACCCGAAGATTTTGACGTACAGTTAAGCGGTGCAGTTTTCTTGAATGATGACGGCAGGAAAAAGGTGCTCTCAAAATGGCAGGAGAAAAAACGTACCGATATGATACATCCGTATTTGAAGGAAAAAATTCCTATGGGACTTTTGCCGTATGTGCAAAGTATGTTGCTTGCAAAATTTGTGCGTGGTGAAATTGACGAGTATCCGTGTTATTTGGTGAAGTAGGTGATATTGATGATGACTTTGGTAAGTTATGATGTGTCAACTGTCGATGCGGCAGGCAGGAAAAGACTTCGCAAGGTTGCAAAGGAATGTGTTAATTACGGACAAAGAGTGCAAAATTCTGTGTTTGAAGTTGATGTTGATTACGGAACATTCTTGAAATTAAAAGATAGACTTATGAAAATTATTGATGAAGAACAAGATAGCCTTCGATTCTATTATTTGGGTAATAATTGGAAGAGGAGAGTGGAGCATATAGGTGCAAAGGAAACATATGACCCTGAGGGCAGTTTGATTTTGTGAGCGAACGTGCAGTGATATTGGTTTTATATGGAGGTTCGCTGAAAAAATAATACATATTATGTAAAAAATATCGCTTTTTAAAGTGATTTTTAGTAAAATGTCCGCTCTGTTGTGGTGGTGTGACTTCACATATACAATATGTAGTGTCACGCTCCCCACGGAGCGTGTGAGTTGAAATTGCGTTTCCTGTGTAATGAATTACAATGAATTTCGTCACGCTCCCCACGGAGCGTGTGAGTTGAAATGAAATTGCACAAAAATCGGCACTTGATTTGCACGGTCACGCTCCCCACGGAGCGTGTGAGTTGAAATAATCAGAATACCCGCTATTATGAAAATATGCGGAGTCACGCTCCCCACGGAGCGTGTGAGTTGAAATCACAGGAAAAGCAGATGATGACGGAAAAGTATCTATTACAGGTCACGCTCCCCACGGAGCGTGTGAGTTGAAATGGAACATACCCGAAAGAAGTACCCAAGATAACAGGGTCACGCTCCCCACGGAGCGTGTGAGTTGAAATGTCCGATGTATATAAACCACTTTTTTCTTTTGCTAGTCACGCTCCCCACGGAGCGTGTGAGTTGAAATTTCAAACATCTTTTCAGGTGCGTAATGTGAAAGGTCACGCTCCCCACGGAGCGTGTGAGTTGAAATCCAAAGGCTATCAAAGAGGGATATTTAAGTCCGGTCACGCTCCCCACGGAGCGTGTGAGTTGAAATCAAAGCAAATACGCTTTCTTGAAAGTCGAGGTTTTGTCACGCTCCCCACGGAGCGTGTGAGTTGAAATCTTGCGGAAATGAAGAAACGTAAGCGTAAATTGGTGTCACGCTCCCCACGGAGCGTGTGAGTTGAAATCTTTTACCGCCCTGCGCACCCTTACTGTGATGATGTCACGCTCCCCACGGAGCGTGTGAGTTGAAATTTTGTGCCGAAATGTCCATTGTATCGGATTCGAGTCACGCTCCCCACGGAGCGTGTGAGTTGAAATTGATACAATAGTGACATTGTATTGTTTTGCTCCGTGTCACGCTCCCCACGGAGCGTGTGAGTTGAAATTTTCATTCTCCGATATGCAAAAATTCAAAATAGAGTCACGCTCCCCACGGAGCGTGTGAGTTGAAATTTACACGGTGCAGTATCCTTATTTCGTTTGCTACGGTCACGCTCCCCACGGAGCGTGTGAGTTGAAATCCCAAAGCTATTAAAGAGGGATATTTAAGTCCAGTCACGCTCCCCACGGAGCGTGTGAGTTGAAATATAAAGGAACTGTACCAATGCAAAGGCGATATAGGTCACGCTCCCCACGGAGCGTGTGAGTTGAAATCTAATGTTGATATAAATATAACAGGCTCTAAGCGTCACGCTCCCCACGGAGCGTGTGAGTTGAAATCTGCCATTGCCTCTGCTCCTGCCGCTCCGGCTGTGTCACGCTCCCCACGGAGCGTGTGAGTTGAAATTGAGAGAGGGTTTCAAACGAAATTTGAAAGACGGAGTCACGCTCCCCACGGAGCGTGTGAGTTGAAATTTTAAATTCTCCGCTGATTTTTTCAAAACCGTATTCGTCACGCTCCCCACGGAGCGTGTGAGTTGAAATTGTCTTGTTATTGACTGCGATACCGCCGACTTCGTCACGCTCCCCACGGAGCGTGTGAGTTGAAATGCGGATGAAAGTAAGTTATAAGGGAGTGGTTATATGTCACGCTCCCCACGGAGCGTGTGAGTTGAAATCGGCTGAAATTAATGGTTTGTGTTCGTTAATGGCATTCGTCACGCTCCCCACGGAGCGTGTGAGTTGAAATGTCTAATCTCTGAACATACTCGGTAAAATACCATGTCACGC